>JGI12480J12845_1000127_pt1 | contig 24998 bp, 24 predicted proteins | sample A23M3SouthBayCA_2_FD_12845 | JGI IMG/M metagenome (IMG submission 12845) | reverse complement strand
CCTGCCACGGCTCGCGGTTCGACGTCGACGGGACGGTCCTGGACACGCCCGCCAGCGACCCGCTCGAACCGATCGACCTCAGTGACGTGGCCCGTCGCGAGCCACCCGCCCGCCGGCCGGACCCCGATGCCCCAGACCGCGACGCCCCGGGCCCCGACTCGCCTGACTCGACCGCCGGCGACGATTAAAAGGGGTCGCTGGCTAAGCTCGCCTTTCCAGCGACGTGTCGCTTCGCGTGACGGTTGGCCCGACCGAAGCTGTTTTTACGCCTGCCGTAAACAGAACCATAATGGCACGACGCGAAAGGGATTACCTCGGTAGGATGGTCCGAACCCATCCGGTCAGAACGGTACTGTTCACGGTCGGTCCGATCGTCTTCGGCCTGCTCCAGTTCTTCAACAGCTTCCTCAACGACGGCTCCATCCTGTTCGCGCTGGCGTTCTGCGTGGCGATGGGAATCTTCTCCGCGATGGTGACGCGCTATCACCTCGTCACCTTCCGACTCTCACAGCTGACGGAAAATATCGACCTGGCGGAGTGAGCGGTCCCGCCGCGCCAGACGAACCGCCCGCCGCCTCGCCGGTCGGGCCATCTTTCCGCCTTCCTCCTACGTGCGCGCGGGACGTGCGACGTCGGCGTCGCGGGCCTCGTACGCGCTGTACGCGCCGAGTATCACCACGAGTGCGCCGACGACGACGTCGTTCCAGAACGTCGCGCCGGTCGCCTCGGAAGCGCCGCCGTCGACGCCGAACACGAACGGCGCGGCGAGAAGCCACAGGCCGAGCAACGCGACGAACGCGCCGACCGCGACGCTCCCGAATCGCTCGTCCGCGCGCCGATAGTAGTTGTACGCCCCGAGCGCGATCAGCGCCAGGCCGACGATGACGTCGTTCCAGAAGTTCACCGCCGTCATCTCGAACAGGAACGGCTCGACGACGAGCCACAGGCCGAGTAGCGCGACGAGGGCCGAGATCCACGTGCCCCGTTCGGTGGGATTGGTGTCGACCGCCGGCGCGTCGGAGTCGTCGCGGTCGTAGTCGTCGTCGCGGTCCCGCACCTCGGTTCTGTCGTCGTATGCGTCGCTGTCGCTCATGGTTCTGCCTCCAGGTCCAGGTAGGGATTCGACGCGTAAATACAGTGACAGCCGTCCAGGCTCTCCCGCACGGAAACGCCGGCTTAGGCGACCGGAACGATCGTCCCGTCTCGTCGAACCCCGCTCACGGTAGTGGACGAGTTGCGGGAGTGACCGACGGCGAGCGTCGCCTCGTCTCAGCGGCCCGTGGAGAGCCGGGGAACGGCCCGTGGGTCACCGGCCGCTCAGAACTGCTGGTCGCGCTGCTGGCTCTGGCCCTGCTGTCCCGGACGCTGGAGGAGTTGCTGGCCGCGCTGTTGCTGTGGCTCCTGGCGCTGTTGCTGTGGCTCCTGGCGCTGCTGCTGGGATTCCCGACGTTGCTGATCGTCGCCCTGCTGCTCTCCCGGGAGGAACCGACCGGTCTCCGGGTCACGCGACCGCTGCTCGGCCAGGTCGTGCATCCGCTGGCGGAACTGCTGGGAATGGCGCTGGTCCTGGGAGCGCTGGCCCCCTGGACGACCCTGCTGCCCTGGAAGTTCGGTCTGCTGGCCGAGAGGCTGTTGCTGCCCGGGGGCCTGACGCTGCTGGCTCTGGGGCTGTTGCTGGATGGGCTGTGGCCCGGCCTGCTGCGCCTGGGGCTGCTGGTGCTGCGGTTGCTGTGACTGGTACTGTTGGGATTGCGGTTGCTGCAGCTGCTGGCTCTGTGGCTGTGGTTGCTGCGTCTGGGGCTGCTGGGCCTGCGGTTGCTGCATCTGCTGGGGCTGTGGCTGTGGTTGCTGCGTCTGGGGCTGCTGCGTCTGGGGCTGCTGCGTCTGGGGCTGTTGCAACTGCTGGTGTTGGGGTTGCTGGGACTGCTGGCGCTGTTGCTGGGGCTGTCGAATCTGCTGGGACTGGGGCTGTTGCAGCTGCTGACCCTGGGACTGCTGACGCTGTTGCTGTGGCTGCTGGCCCAGCTGACTGCCAGCGAACTGACTGCCCTGCCCGCGTGTGGGCGTCTGTTGCTGGTATTCCGACGGCGCGCCCGACAGATCCGGGGCGCCTTGCTGCTGGCCGGCCTGTTGCTGGCCGCTCCGTCGTGTCTGTCGCTCCTGTCCCTCCTGGCCGAACTGGGTCTGGTTGTCCTGATAGCTCATAGTTTGTCACCTGTCGCTGCGTGCCGGTTCGCAACGGACGGTTCGAACGACGGGCTCGACACCGGCAAGCCCGACAGCGGAACGCCCCGGTGGGCGCCCGCCGTCCGGGGATCCATCCGTCGATCCCACTGGGCGCAACGCGGGAAGTCGTTAAAGTGATGGCGTCAGTTCAGCAGGTCTAGAATCGTCGTTACCGCCGCAACACCGCGTTAAAACGCCCGTCGGTGTGGAAGGGAGCCGGTACGAGCGTCGCCGGTCGCGGACCAGGACGGCGCGTTCGCTCGCTCCCGGCGTGAGCGATAGCGGATGGCACCGGCTACTCCCCTGCAACGCGATCGACGCCGTCGCGCGGCACCGTCGTGCGGCGAAATCCGGCGCCAGCCGTCGCGTTCAGCCGGCGGGAACGCCGGAGATCGTGACAGATGATTAAAGAGTGGCGCCCGTTTCTCCGGCCGATGATCCGATCGAGGTCGACGGCGGACGAGCGGCATCGCGAGTTCGACGACGACAGCGGGCGACGCGGGCCTGGACGGCAGCTCTGGATCGGCGTCACGGGCGGGCTCGTCGCGACGCTCGTCATGACGGCGTTCCGGCTCCCGATCAGTCGGTCACTCCCGCCGACGGACGAGTTCTGGCGGCGGTACGTGCGCAGGGGCGGGTCGGACAGCGCGACGGTCCCGGCGTTGCTGTTGCACCTGCTCTACGGCGCGGGGGCGGGCGTCGCGTACGTGGCGCTGGAATCGGGATTCGCCGGGACAGACGCCGACCGGCCGTCCGAGGCCACCGCCGAACTGCGCGGGGTCGTCACGGCGGTCGGCTACAGTCTCGTCCTGTCGGCGTTCGGACTGCGAGTGCTACTGAACGGGCTGCTGGACGAAGAGCTATCGCCCGACGAGGAGCTGATCTTCCACCTCGGGCACGCGATCTACGGCATCACGCTCGGGGCGTGGCTGGGGTCGAGAGGGACGCCGGAGTGAGCGGCTGAGGGTGCCTCGGCGCGCTACCGCATCGCCATCTGCTGGCTCTGTTGCTGGGGCTGCTGCTGGAGCGGCTGGACCGCCCGGGTCACCTGCGAGAGGACCTGCGCGCACTCCTGGCAGTGGGCGTGCTGGTGGCGGCCGCACTCCTGGGCACAGGCCTGTAGCGCCCCCTGGAACGCCTGGAGGACAGACTGGGTGTACCGCGAGTTGCGCGGGGCCAGCGCCAGCGCCGTCTCGCCCAGCTCCGCGACGTCTTCGCACAGGCGGATGCACTCTATCATGCTGGGGTCGGCCTCCTGGACGCACTGGTCGGCGCACCACTCGCACACCTCGATGGCCTGGGTGACGTTCGTGAGCGCGCTCCGCTGCTGGGCCGAGAGGCGTCCCTGCATCTGCTGTCCGCCTCTCCCCTGGCCACCCATCTGCTGGCCACCTGTCTGTTGACCGCCCGTCTGCTGTCCGCTCATTCGCTGGCCGCTCATCTCCTGACCGCCCGTCTGGTGCTCGAACTGTGCTCCTGGCTGGAACTGTGGGTTTTGCTGTGACATTGGTACTCGTGGCTCCGGGGAGCCATCCGGCGGTACTCCGATGAGTCCGGTATAACGGACCGATCGTTCGCAGTCGTAGTCGAGCGTTAGACCGAGTAAGTGTGGTCGTGGTCGGCGAGCGGACCGGTCGCTTCGAGGGGGGTCGGGACCGCTGGTGGAGCGGTGCGACGGCCGACGACACCGAGCAGTGAGCACTCGAACGTACACGAGAAAACCGGGAGACGGCGAGGTGTTCGCAGGGTAGTTTCCAGTTGCTTCCGACCGTCGTCGCATACCTAATTGGTTACGGGAAGGGCTTACCTCCCCGTCTGTTCTCTACCCAGGTACACCACGCGATGGGTGTGGACGAGAGCAACAATGAGCAACACTGTACCCACGGACTCCGACGTCCGATCGGTCGCGACCGACGAATCGTCCGTCGACGAACTGTTCGACGTACTCACCACGGAACGGCGTCGTCGCGTCCTCTCGATCATGGGGGGCTACGATTCGCCAGTCCCCGTCGAGCGGCTGGCACAGGACGTCGCCGCCCAGGAGGCGGACGTCGCCGCGATGACCGTCCCGGAGTCGACGGTCCGCGACGTGCACGTCTCCCTTCACCACCGGCACCTCCCGAAGCTCGACGACGCGGGACTCCTCGACTACGACCACGACGACCGCACCGTCGCTCCGACGACCGCCACCGACGGCGTCCCCATCGACATCGAGTGACGCGGCGACCCATCGCCAGCGAACGAGGGGGCGCTCCAGGGCCTCCCAGGCTTGGTACCCCCTGTCACGTTTGTCAGCGCAACCCATTACTCTAGAAACTGAGAAGTCCGACGTTCGGTGGTGCGCGACTGGCGAGGGCCACGACAGCGTCCGTCGTCGTGGAACGCCCGTTGAACTGCCGTGAGATGGGATTTCGGTGCGAGATTTTGGAGGGGCCACCTACAGCGGACGGGCCGAACAGACCGGGGGTACCACCCGTCGAGGAGAAGCGACGGGGCGTCGACAGGGCGGTTCTGCGGCCGATGTGACCCGGTAGCGGAACGGTGACGGGCCTCTCCGTGGCCCGCTGTCGGTGGTGGTCTACCCGTGCGGGCCGCGTGTCGGAACGTGTAATTCCAGCTTCAGTAATTTTTAGACGTAATCGAAACTAGATATTGGAGCCACCCGTCGCGCTCCGTCGAACAACGACGTTAGGGAAGGGGCCGTCTGGAGAGGGCCTGTCAGGGCCGAGCAGGGCACGGAACGACAGTCTCAGGTCACGGCAGTCCCGGGTCACGGCAGTCCCAGGTCACGGCAGTCCCGGGCCGGTCGTAGGAAGGGCGTACCCACCGGCGGCGACGCCCCGGCACGACAGGAGCGCTCGGCGCCCATTCGGCCGCCTTCCCGTCCTATGGCGAGTGTACCCCCGGATAGCGACTGAGTAACCAAACGGGCATCGCGCGTCGGTTTGCGTGCGCTCTCTGCGCGATCCATCGATGCCCGACCCTGTTCAGGCGGACCACGCCACGACGCAGCAGACGACGAACGACTCGCCCCCGGACCGGTCCGGCTGGGGGGTGTTGACGACGACTCCCGTCGTCGGCGCCGTCTGCGCCCTGGGCGCCGCCGCGGTCCTCGGCGACCTCGTGACGACCGTCTACGGGCTCGGAATCGGGTTGCGCGAGCAGAACCCGTTCGTCCTCGCCATCCTCTCGCAGTACGGGGTCGCCGGACTGGTCGGGCTCAAACTCGTCGCCGTCTCCTGGGTCGCGACCATCTGGCACGTCCTGGGGCGGCGCTACGGCGTCGCCGCGATGGCAGGCCTGGCGCTCCCACAGGGAATCGCCGTCACGCTCAACGTCCTCACCATCCTCAACGCCGGCTAGACCTCCTCGAAGGCGAGCGACGGCCCCGCGTTCCCGTCCGCGGTCGGTTCGAGCGACCGGACGCCGTCCGCCAGCGACTCCACGGCGCCGTCGACCTGTCGGGGATACACTTCCTGTAACTGCCCGTCGTCGTAGAGCGCGAGACACCGCTGGGGGAGGACGACGCGCCGGAACGAGTCGCCCGAGAGCGACGACTCGACCGTCGACCAGGTGAAGAACGGGTCGAGCGACGCCGGTCCGTCCGCACACCAGCTGTAGAACTCTCGGACGCGGTCGGCGACCTGCGTCCCCGTCCCGACGGTCGCGCTGGCGCCATCGAGACAGACGGCATCACCCCACACCGTCAGGTCGACGTCGTCGACGACGTCGCGCCGTTCGAGGTCGCGCAGTCGCTCGACGATCTCGTTCTGTTCGGTGCTCGTTCCGCACGGCGCGAGCGAGCGGACGTACAGTTCGACTCTCCGTTGTGTAGTGCCTTCCATCGTCGGTGGTCCTCCTGGTCGCGTTCGCAGTCGGTTCGGCCACGTGAGTCCTCGGTCCCGGCCCGCACGACTGCGGGTCGCGCCGAGGCCGTCGTCGGAGCGCTCGCGTCCACGTCTCGCTCGGCGAGTCCGAGGCGACACCTCGCGGCCGGACGGAACGGGGCGTCGCTGTTCGTTCACGGTCGAACTGGATCGAGCGCACTGGCCCACGTCAGCGCGAACGTCGTGCCCGACACAGGGGGACACCGTCTATTAAACGCGCCCCACTGTTCAGTACACCTGGTGGATACTACTGGACCCTAAGCCACGGCTGACGTTCGTGAGCGTTTCGAGTAGGTGCGGGAAAACACGAACACGTGACGGAATCGGACGGACGCGGTGGGGATCAACGCTGTCACCCCGGCCCTGGATGGGGTGGAACCGGATATCGTGAGCGCAGTCGCGGACACGAAAGAGCGGTAAAAAGGGGCACTTGGGGTGGGATTCAGGGTGGGGTGAGAGCGTGCTGGGGTGGGCAGTCACATCGCGCAGGGAAGCGATAGCCGACTTCCCCAGTGGGGGACAGGCGAGCCATCCCTATTGTTATAACTCAGTTATCCGAATTCGTGCGGTGCTATGGGCTGATTTCGACCTGGCCGTCCGCGATCTGTCCAGCGCCTCGGTAGTCCGTGACACGGTCGCGCCGAATGAGGGCAGACGCCGAACATCCCACGAATTGCGACTTCTCCGTAGCGATCTCCGGTAGTTATAAGCCAGCGTTACCACCTCGAAAAAGGCGTCATAACAATACCCCGCCGTCTCTGAGGAGGTTCCAATGGGTCAGGATACTACGGCGCGGCGTGACGTACCAGACCGACTTCCGAGTTCGGTTCTTCGGTTACTCGCGCCGGAACGCCGTCGGGCAGTCATGCGGGCGCTGATGGACGAGCCCAACACGACACATCGCATCGACGACATCGTCAACGCCATCGAAGAGACCTACAGCGACATCGGGCAAGAATCGTCGAACCGCACGTACCTGCGGTCCTCGCTCCACCACACCCACCTGCCGAAACTCGACGACGCGGAAGTCGTCGAGTACGACCCCGACGACGGCACCGTCCAGTACCGCGGCGACCCGCACATCGAACAGTGGGTCGACCAGATCGACCGGATCGACGAGGACTGACGGTCGGCCGAACGCGAGAAGCTCTCTTTGTGACGCGGCCACGGCCAGAACAGTCAGCAGAAGCGGCTGTCAGCGGAACCCGTTCTCAGCGGAGCCGCTTGTACGTCTTCGCTGCGAGCGACATGCCGGGGCTGGACTTCTCCAGGCCGTCGTAGGTCTCGAGCGTCGGCGCGAACTTCGCCTTGTACCGGGAGAGTCGCGGCTTGTTCGCGCCGACGAGGTCGTACCGGGTGACGCCGCGCTCGGCGGCCTCGTTGATGACGTGCCAGTGGACGACGTCGTTGACGTCGAGGTCCACGTCGGGTTTGACGACGCCCTGCCACCCGTAGGCCGTGTCGCCGTGTTCGAGCGTGAGCGAGCCACCGACGGCCCTGCCGTCGACCTCACAGACGTAGGGCCGGACGACGCCCTCGGGCGCCCGCTCGTACAGGTCGGTGACGAAGTCGGTCGTCAGGGGATACCACTCGTCCTGTTCCTCGTGGCGACGGCGCACCTGGTCGACGATCGTGCGAGCGGCGTCGGCGCCGCGCTCTTCGACGACGCAGTCGGCGTCTCGGGCGTCGCGGACGTTCTTGCGCGCGTCGCGGCTGAACCGGTCGAACAGCGCGTCCGGCCCGTCCGACAGGTCGACGACGTAGGTGAAGTTCGGCGTCGACTCGTAGCCGCTCCACGTGAACGGGCGCGTGTCCTCGTAGCGCGTGTGGGTCCGCACGTGGACGTAGCGCGGGCCGAACTGCTCGTCGACGTAGTCGAGACAGCCCTCGACGAACCGGCGATTGCGACGCTCCGCCTTGCTCGGTTTCAGCTTCGCGACGTTGAGCAGCGTCGGGCCCAGGTAGGTGATCTTCAGGCTCGGTGGCGGCGAGAACGCCGTCGCGACGGGCCCCTTCCGCACGACGAAGACGGGGAAGAGCCCGACCGGTTCCTGGCCCTTGTACCCCACGAGGGGGTGGAGGGTCGCACCCGCGTGGTCGGCGACGACCGCCAGGAGCGCGAACCGGTGGAACGGCGTCGCGCCCGGCGACTGCTCGACCAGCCGGTCCCACTCCGAACGCTGCTCGCGCGTGAACTCCTCGATCTCGATACTCATCGCGTGGCCACCCTACGTCCTGGCCGGTGTCGTGAAGCACCCATTCAACACACTGTCCCACGCCCCCCGGTAGAAATGTTATTTGCCGGCGTCTCCGGCGAAGGGTATCTATAACAAAACGCTCGTTGCGACTAGGTCGTCGTAACCACTGATGATCGGGACACAGCAGTCGTACGCACCGACCGCAGCGGCCACGGGCGGTTCCGGGGCGGGTGATGACCGATGACGACAGCACCGTCGACTGACAGCGAATCGGGGCGGATCCGCTCGCTCCTGACGGGGTTCCCACTCGACCTCCTGGCCGTCATCGTCCTGGCCGCGCTCGTCTTCGCGGTCCTGCTGGGCTCGGACGCCGGCTACTCGTGGCCGCGGGCGCTCGTCGGTTCGGTGTTCGTCCTCGTCTTGCCCGGCTACGCGCTCGTCTCGGCGCTGTTCCCCGGACGCCCCACCGGAACGCGCTCGCACCCGGTGAGCGCGTCGGCGTACAGCCCCGGGACCATCGAGCGGTTCGGGCTCTCGTTCGGCTTCAGCCTCGCCCTCCTGCCGATTCTCGCGGTGGTCCACGGCCTGGTCGGGATCCCCTTCGAGACGGCCACCGTCGTCACCAGCGTCACCGTCCTGGTGGTCACGCTCTCGGTCGTCGGCATCGTCCGGCGGGTCGCGCTGTCGCCGAGCGAGCGGTACAGCCCGCCCTCGCTGCTCGGCTACGGCGCGCGGACCCAGGACTGGCTGGCCGCCGGCACGGCGACCGACACCGTCCTCAGCGCCGTCCTCGTCGTCGCCGTCCTGCTGGCCGTCGGGAGCCTCGCGTTCGGGCTGACGGGGCCGACCCAGGGCGAGTCCTACACCAGCGTCTCGCTGGTCACCGAGACGGCCGACGGCGACTACGTCGCCTCCGGCTACCCGACGAACCTCACCGCCGGCGAGGCCCGCGACCTCACGCTCGAAGTCGAGAACCACTACGAGGAACCCGCCGCCTACACCGCCGTCGTCGAACTCCAGCGAGTCGACCGCAACGGGACCGACGGCGTGGCGGTGACCGAGCGAGAGCGCCTCCAGACGCTGGAGTCGCAGGTCCCGGCCAACGAGACGTGGCGGGCAACCCACCAGGTCGAGCCGTCGATGTCCGGCGAGGACCTCCGCCTCGCCTACTACGTCTACCGCGGTGAGGCGCCGGAGACGCCGTCCGCGGCGAACGCCGAGGGCCACATCCACCTCTGGGTGACGGTAGAGTAAGGCGAGCGTCTCACGCGGCCAGAAGCGGTTTTCTCGTCAGGCGCCATCGTTCCCCAGCTTCTCGGCGACGTGTGCGGAATCGCGCCGTCGCTCCTCCCGGAGAGTCACCGATGGGCACTTCTCGTCGTCCAGGTCAGCACTCGTCGCGAGTGCCCCCCTGATCTCGGCCGGAGGCTTCACCCGTCGAAGCACGACTTCCCCGTCGTCGGTCTCCACGAACGTGATTCGGCCTGTTCCCTCCAGGCCGAGAGTGTCGCGAACCCGCCGAGGTATCGTGACCGTCCCGTCGCAAGCGACGGATGCTGTCGGTTCGTTCGATGACCCAGTCATACGCGACGGCTCGTCGCCCTCCTACCTGGGTCCACCTGTGGCCCCGGTCCCTGGTCGCGCCGGTACCCGAAACGACCCGTATCGGCGGAACGACAGTGAGCGGCCGGCGAACCGACTGCTGCGGCGAAAAAGAGGAACGGGAGCGACTACAAAATCCGGATCAGTCCCACGGCGCCGATTACCAGGATGCCGAGGCCGGCGAGGGCCAGTTCCGTGCTCTGGCCGCTGGTCGGCGCAGCGTCCGTGCTCTCGGTATCGGTGCCCGAACTCTCGGCGTCGCCCCCGGTGACGGTGTCGCCCTCCGTGTCGGTGCTGCCGTCGGCCGACGCGACGGTGATCGTCTCCTCGGTGCCGGCCACCGAGACGCGCGCGTCGCCCGCCGCGTCGAACGTCGTCTCGAAGGAGACGGTCACTGTCTCACCCGCTGGGACGGTAACGTTCCGCGAGTCGACGAGCGTCCCCTCGACGGTGAGATTCACCGTCCGGTTGGCGTCGAGGTGGCCGTCGTTGGCGAGCGTCGCCTGGACGGTCGCTGACTCGCCGGCCGTCGCCGTGCCGTTGGTGCCGATGGCCGTCGCGGTCACGTCGGGCGCGACGGCCGCGACCACGACTCGATCGGCGTCGGCGGTCGTCGCATCGAGGACGGTCGCCGACCCGTTCTCGACGACGGTGTGGTTCAGCGCCGTCACGTTCGAGCCGTCACTCGCCAGGACCCGGAGTTCGCCCGACTCGCCGATGGCGGCGCGGTCGACCGCGAACCGGTAGGTGACGTTCGCGACGGTCGACCCGTTCTCGGTGCGAACCTCGTACAGCCCGGCGTCGGTTCCAGTGGGTGCGCTCACCTCGTCGCTGGGGGCCAGCGTGAGGTTCAGCTGGTCGGCGTCGGTGTCGGGAACGAGTTCGACGGAGCGCAGGCCCGTAGCGTTCTCGGCACCGGGGACGTCGGCCGAGACGGCCTCGCCCTCGGCGGCGTTCTCGACGGTGACGACGAGTCGCCCGTCGTCGGTCTGGGAGACGCTCGCGCTGGACGACTCGGCAGCGGGTGGCGCTGCGCCGCCGGTGCCCCCGGAGCTCCCGTCGCTGCTGGGGCTCCCGCCACTCGGGCTACTGCTGGGACTGTCGTCACCGGAATCGTCCGTCTCGTCCGACCCGCCCGAGTCGTCGCTGTCGTCGCCATCGTCGGCGTCGTCGGAGCCGTCCGACTCGTCGTCACCGCTCTCGTCCTCGGAGCCGTCGTCGGTCTCCTCGGCTTCCACGGTCACCGGCACGGTTGCGTCGTCGGTGTTGTTCGCGTCGTCGGTCACCGTGAGGGTCGCCTCGTACTCGCCCGCGCTCGCGTACGCGTGCGAGACCGTGGCGCCGTCGCTCGCGTTCCCGTCGCCGAAGTCCCACTCGTAGGCAGTTATCTCGTCGTCGTCCGTCGACGCGGTACCGTCGAACGCCACCGGCTCGCCGGGTGCGACGGTCGTCGGGTCGGCGCTGGCCGCGGCCGACGGGGGCGCGTCGGGTGCGGCCTCGACGGTCACTTCCGCGGTCGTTGCGTTCGTCTGGTCGCTCCCGTCGACGACCGTCACGCCGACGGTGTGGGTGCCGGCGTCCGCGAAGGTCCGTTCCAGCGTCGGGCCATCGGCGTCGACGGTCGCCCCGTCGACTGTCCACTGGTACGCGACGATCCCCTCGTCGTCGGTCGAGCGGCGCGCGTCGAACGTCGCTGGCTCGCCGGCCGTCACTGACTCGGGGGCGTCGAGGACGGCCGTCGGTGCTTCGTCGGTGTCCTGGGCCTCGACGGTGACCGGGACGGTGGCGGTGTCCGTGTTGTTGGCGCCGTCGGTCACGGTCAGCGTGGCCTCGTAGGACCCGTTCTCCGCGTAGGCGTGCGTGACCGTCTCGCCGGTGACCGGCTCGCTGCCGTCGCCGAAGTCCCACTCGTAGCCCTCGACGCCGAGGTCGTCCGTCGACTCGCTCGCGTCGAAGGTGACGTCCTCGCCGGGCGCGACGGTGGTCGGCGAGACGTCCGCGTTCGCCTCGGGGGCCGTCTCGTCCTCGCCGCAGATACCGCGCTGGATCGTGATCGGCTCGGTCATGTCGAGTTCGGTCTCGGTGCCGTCGCCGGAGCGAGCGACCCAGCTGGTCGTCCGGTTGTCGTCGTCGCCGGACCAGTTCCACTCGCCCCAGGCCCGGGCCTCCTCGTTGAAGGAGGGATCGACGGTGATGGCGCCCTCGGCGTCCATCTCGTGGAGGCCGCGGTAGGCACCGCCGTCGGAGCGGTCGGGCTGCCACATCCAGTCGACTGTCGTCGACGAGTCACTGATCTCCCAGTTGTCGTCCTGACTGTCGTTCTGGTACGTGTCGTCCTGGACGGCCCACGCCCCCTCGGGGAGGTCCGAGATCTGCATCGTGATGGTGCCACCGAAGGGCTGGGGTTCGCCGTCTTCCCGCGCGTCGTGGAGGAAGACGAGGCTCGTCCCCTCGGACCCCTCGTAGACGAACACCTTGCTCACCTGGTTGTCCTGCAGGTGTTCGGTGCCGTAGGAAGAGTAGTCCCAGGCAAACGCCTCCGTGTACGGAGTGCGATAGTCGTAGAACGCTTCGACCGTCTCCGTGCCGTCGCCGTGGGGTTCGAGCAGGACGCACTCGCCGCCCTGCTCGACGACGTACGTGTCGGCCGTGTCGGAGGTGTTCGCTGCCGTCGCAGGCGCGCTCGCAAACGTGAGCGCGGGTGCGGCCACCACCAGGATCAGCACTGAGACGACGCGAAGAGAGCCGGGTTTCGAATGTGTCATTGTTTGGAGAACACGCCGCATCGGGCGTTAACGGGTAGTTGTCACTGAACATCCCTTTGTTATGGTTAGGTGACCGCAGCCAAGGGACGTGAACGTCGCATTAAACACGCACCTACGACCGGCACCCGCCGCCGTCAATCCTGGTCCATCGGCCGCTGGGCGACGACCCTGGGCTCGTCCTCCACGGCGCTCTCGCGGATCGTCTCCATGATCTGGATGGTCCAGTGGGCCTCCTCCAGCGGCGAGGGCAGGTCCCGATCCTGGATGAGCGCGGCGGCCTCGGCGTCGAACTGGTAGTAGTGCGGGACGGCGTCGCGCTCGACCTCCCAGCTGTCGTCGCGCTTGCGCTCGACGACGTCGTAGACGTTCTCCAGCGTCCCCCTGACCCGGTCGATGACGTGGTCGACGTTCGTCATCGCGCGCATGACCGGCGAGGACTGGTAGTCCCGGTCGAGCGTCGTGACGGTCTGGGAGACGACGTCGACGACGATGCTGCCGTCGTCGCCGTGGATGGTGAGTGTCTTGTGTGGGATCTCGCTGGCGACGATGGTGCCGCTGCAGAGCACGTCGTCCTCGCTCGTGAACTGAAACTGGACGCCGTCGTAGGCGAACTCGCCGTCGTACTCGCGCCGGCGCTGGGAGCTGGCATCGATGTCGTCGGCGCTTCTGGGATATCCCCCGAGATTCAGCAGCATGTAGATGGGGTGGGGGAACCCCTCCTCGAACTCGCCGCCGGGGAGTTCGTGGGCCCAGGCGCCGCGTTTGACCTCGTCGGGCCAGGTCTCGCCGGCGTACAGCATGTCGACCGAGCGGATCTGCCCGATGTCGCCGCGCTCGATGGCCGCCCGGGCCTTCCGCATCGCCGGGTCGAAGTTGTGGTTGTGGACCACGGAGACGGGCACGTCGTGGCGCTCGGCGACGCGGGCCAGCTCCTCGGCCTCGGCCACCGTCTCGGTGACTGGCTTCTCGATCTGGACGGGGACGCCATCCTCGATGATCGTCGTCGCCAGGTCGAGGTGCGTCTGGACGGGGGTACAGAGGTGGACCCAGTCGAGGTCCTCCCGCGCCAGCATCGCCTCGACGTCGGTGTAGGCCTTGAGGTCGTACTCGCGGGCCTTCTCGCGGACCGTGTCCTCGTCGACGTCGCAGATGGCGACGAGGTCGGTCATCGCGAGTTTGTCCAGCCCGTCGAGATGCCTGTCTGAAACAGTCCCGCCACCGACTACCGCAGTCGTGAGTGACATTGTAGGCATCAGCGCCACGTGAGGCCATTGTTATGGTGGGGGTTGCGTCCGATAACCCCGATATACCGCCACTGCGTCGCGTATCGGTCGCCTTCGTATACGAAGTCCTACAGCGTCACACGCTTCGCGGGTCGACGGCGCGGACGATCGACGCGACGCCCGGCCAGCCGTCCTGACGCCACAGCAGGAGGGCGACGCCGAGCAGCGATAGCTCGACGAGGAGGAAGGTGATCCCCTGTGGCGTCCGCAGGAAGGCGAGGAACTGGACGACGAGTTCGAGGACCCGGCCCGCGAACGCGTCCGTCTGGGACGGCGGGATGTCGACGAACGGCCAGAAGAGAAAGGCCAGGTTCGGCGGGTCGCCCAGCACCATCGGGTAGACGACGTCCGCCGGGAGGTGGACGAGGTACGCTAGCGAGAACGCCGCGCCCACGTCCGCCCGCCCGTACCGGCGTGCGACGAGGTAGACGACGACGGCGGTGGGGGCGGCGACGGTCAGGGAGTGAGCCAGCGAGTGGCCCGAGGGGAGCAGCGACGTCCGCCAGCCCAGTGGCTTGTCGATCAGGTCGGGCAGCTGCGAGCCGACGACGGCCGCGATAGCCTCGGCTTCACCCGGCGGGCGCCTGCTCCGTCCGCGACGCCACAGCGAGACGGCGAGGTAGCCGATGGCGAGGTGGTCCCACGGCCACATCGCTACTGGCGGCTACTCACCCTGCTACGGTCGGGAGTGCTCATCGTCGTCTCCTGGGTGACGGAGCGGTATAGTTAGCTGGACTGTACACGCACGCGGCGGACGGCGTCGGCGTCCGGGCCTGCGGCAGACGGCGTCGCTCGCACCCATTTCGCGAGCCAGGCGACTAGACCCACCTTACCGGCCCTCCCGAGATGGATAACAAAGGGTACAGCCCGCGCGCTGTCGACAATATGCCCATCGAACGGACGAAGTTCCAGGAGACGGCGGGGATGGTGCCGACGGGGGTGGCGGTCGTCACGTTGCCGCCGGCCGCCTGCCCGCACGGGGTGACGGTCAACTCCTTCGACATGGTGTCGCTGTCGCCGCCGCTGGTCTCCATCGCACTGCCCGACGGGACGAAGGCCCACGAACTGCTCCGGGAGACCTCCATCGACGGGTTCTGTCTGAACGTCCTCACCGCCGACCAGCGCCGCCTCGGCCGGTACTTCGCGGACGTCTCCGACCTCTCGGAGAACCCCTTCGTCGCCGAGCCGGTCCGGACGGCGGCCTCGGACGCGCCCGTGTTCGAGGACTCGTTGGCCTACATCGACTGTTCGGTCCACGACAGCTACGAGACCGGCGACCACACCATCTACGTCGGGGCCGTCGAGAGCGCGGACGTGCTGAACCGGACCGCGACGCCACTGACCCACTTCCGCAGCGACTGGCACGCCGCCCCGGAATGAGCGCCGAAAGAGCCCGCGCGACCCCACAGGTCCTCCATAACAAACCACCTCTCACGGCCATACAGACACCAATGACGCGACTGAACAGATCGACGGTCGACGCGCCACAGACGACATCGTCGTTCACGCACAGGGGGTCCGATGTACAACGATAAGACCGTCGCCGTCGTGATCCCGGCGTACAACGAGGAAGCGTTCATCGCCGGCGTCGTCGAGACCGTTCCCGACTTCGTCGACCGCGTCTACCCCGTCGACGACTGCTCGACGGACGGCACCTGGGCGGCGATCCAGGGGGCCGCCGAGCGAGTGAACGACGCCGGCCTCGACCGGGACAGCCCCTTCGAGGACCGCGTCGTCCCCATCCAGCACGCGGAGAACCGCGGCGTCGGCGGCGCCATCAAGACCGGCTACCTCCGGGCGCGCGAGGACGCCATCGACGTCACCGCCGTCATGGGCGGCGACGGCCAGATGCGCCCCGAGGCCCTGGAGCTGATCGTCGAACCCGTCGCCACGGGCCGGGCCGACTACGCCAAGGGCAACCGCCTGCTCGACGAGCAGTTCCACGAAGACATGCCGCGCTTCCGGTACGTCGGTAACCGCATCCTCACGCTGCTGACGAAGATCGCCAGCGGCTACTGGAACGTCGGCGACCCCCAGAACGGCTACACGGCCATCTCGCTCGAAGCGCTCGAACGGGTCGAGATCGAGGAGATGTACGAGTTCTACGGCTACTGCAACGACCTGCTCGTCAAACTCAACGTCGCTGGCATGCGCGTGGTCGACGTCCCACGCCAGGCCGTCTACGACGACGAGGAGAGCCACATCGACTACCGGACGTACATCCCGAAGGTCTCGGGGATGCTCGCCCGGAACGCCCTCTGGCGAGTCTGGGCGAAGTACGTCGTCAGCGAGCGCCACCCGGTCGCGCTGCTGGCCGGCGTCGCGGCGCTGGCCGGCGTCGCCGGCGTCGGCAGCCTCCTCAAGCGCATCACCGGCTTCGGCGACGGGGCGTCGCGTCTCGGGACGCTGGCGACGCTGTTCGGGACCGCCGTGTTCGCCATCCTGGCCATCGACCGCGAGCACGACGACCACCTCGACGGCCAGACCGAGTGGAAACCGGAACCGGACTCCGTCGAGCAGTCGATGGTCGAGGAGGCCGACCAGCGGACCCAGATTCGCCACCGGGATTGAACGGTAAGGTCGTTTCCGACACGGATTGCCCCATCATAACAATCAGGGATCGCACCAGAGAGACGGACAAGTGACTGACGACAACCGAACCCGGCGTCGATACCTGAAAACGCTCGGCGGCGTCGCGGGCCTCGCAGCGCTAGCGGGGTGTTCCTGGCTCGATCCGGGTCCGGGGCCGTCGGAGACGGAGACGCCGACGCCAGACGGGGGGACAGAGACGCCTGGGCCCGACGGGACGGAGACGTCGCCGGAACCGCCCAGCGGCGAGAACGTGATCGACCTCGTCGAAGCGGGGGCCAGCCCCGACGGCGACGAGCCGACCGTCCCCGTCCTGGAGGACGCCGTCGGCGACGGGAAGACGCTCTATTTCCCGCCCGGCGAGTACCTTCTCACCCAGGAGTGGCGTGTCAGGGACCTCACCGACCTCAGCGTCGTCGGCCGGGACGCGACGCTCCGCGTGGAGGAGGGGTTCGACGACTCCCTGTTCGTCCTCGGGAACGCGGACAGCGCGACCGGCCTGACCATCGAGGGCCTGGCGTTCGACTTCAGCGCGCCGAACACGGGCGGTCGGCCTATCCACGGCATCGTGACGGACGGCCTCTCGGTGACGGACGTCAGCGTCACCGGCACCGTCGACGTCGACATGGACGTCATGCGCTTCGACGTCACCGACCCGCAGGGGAACGGCGTCGTGAAGCGGATGAATCTGCCCGACGGCGCCTCCGCCGAGTACCCCATCACGGGCTGTTACGTCGGCGAGAAACACACCGGGACGTTGCGCTTCGTCGACTGCCACATCGCCGGCTTCCCGGACAACGGCCTCTACGCCTCCTCGGCGACCGGCAAGGTGGTCGTCGAAGGGGGCCGCTACGAGAACAACAACGTCTCGAGCGTCCGCGTCAGCGGCCCCGCGGAGGTCCGCGGCGTCACCGTCCGCTGTGACCGGGCCCCGAAGGGGTTCGGCAACATGCGCGGGATCCGGCTCCGCGAGGGCTCGAACGTCCTGGTCGAGAACTGCGAGGTCGAGATGAAGAAGGTCACCGGGAGCGACGGCGCCATCACCATGTCGAGCTGGCTCGACCGGGCGACCATCCGCGACACGAACGTCACCGTCGACGCGAACGACGTCGCGGCCATCCTCGCGAAGTCACCCAACGACCGCCCCGACGGCCCGGACGGCGACGGCGACGACTTCCGCATCCGCGTCGAGAACGTCACCATTTCCGGGTCGGCCGAGAACACCGCCGCCGTCCGCCTGCTCGAACGTGAGGGCTGTCTCGTCGACAACGCCTGCATCGTCCAGACCGGCTCCGCCCGCGACGGCATCCAGTGCACCCGCGTCAGCGACTCGACGCTCAGCAACAGTTCGATCAGCGTGACCGGCAGGCCTGTCGTACTCAACGACGCCACGGTGACCCGCGAGGCGCTACGGACGAGCCGACTCGGCGCGAACGCGGCCGCCAGCAGTGGGAACTGCCAGCGAGAATAGGCGGACAGCTAGCCGCTGCTCGTTCCGCTTTTCTGCTTCGTCACTCCCCGGAGAGGTAACCCAGGTGCGCGAGGCGCTCCTCGACGTCTTCGTCGTCGGTGTCGGTCCGTTCCGTCGCTTCGAACTCGGGATAGCGGCGCACGGGCGTCTCGTCGACGATCGGAAGGGGATCGCCGTCCATCCGGTCGCTGCGCGGAATCCCCAGCGACGCGAGCACCGTGGGAGCGACGTCGAAGAGGTGGGCGTCCGCGAGCGACGCCGTCTCGCCGAAGGCCTCGCCCGTCGCCGCGACGATGCCGTCCCGTTTGTGATTCCAGGGTTCGAACGGCTCGTCGTCGAACAACTCGCCCAGCAGCGAGACGTTCAGCGTGTGCTCGAAGTCGGTCGGGACGGTGACGACGTCCGGCGCGCGCTCGACGAAGGGGCCCGAGAACACGTCCTCGCGGGGGAGGACGTCCTCGAAGGCGGGCTCACCGTCTGGCGTCTCCAGCGCGCTGAGCGCGTCGATCAGCTCGTCCCGGTGGTCGTCGTAGGCCTCCGGCGGGACAACGCCGTCTGGCTCGCGGCCCGCGACGTTGAGCCGGACGCCCAGTTCGATGCGGTCGCGGACGAACGCGCGCGAGCTGGAGAAGTCGACCTGCTCCGTTCCCGCACGCACTGCGTCGGTGGGCGCGTGGCGCGCGACGAACTCCGCGAGGCCGAGCGGTTCGAGGACGGCCTGGATGCGCTGGCTGGTCACGCCGAGCTTCGAGGCCGTCGCGGCCAGACGCTCGGCGGCGCCGGGGGACGGCTGGCCGCCCTCCTCGCCGTCCTGGAGCTGGTTGCGCGCGATGGCGTCCCAGGACGGCATTCCCGTCCCTTCCGTCGTCGATTCGACGAACCCGGTCTCGCGGAGGTACTCGTTGAGGCGGACGTCGTACCCGTCGTACTCGCCCATCCCGTGGTCGCTGACGACGAGGACGTTGTCGGGGTCGCAGTCGTCGAGGACCCGGCCGACCGCGTCGTCGACGGCACCGTAGATCCGGCGGACCGCCTCGTCGTCGCCCGGGCGGGCGTGGAACACGCTGTCGGTCTGCTGGAACTCCAGGAAGCCGAAGTCGGGGTCGTACCGGTTCGCGAGGAAGCAGAACGCGTCCCCCCGGCTGCGCGCGTGAGCGGCGGCCTCGTCGAGGTCCGTCTCCCCCGGCCTGTCCAGCGGACTGTACACGTCGTAGTCGCCGACGGCGTCCTCGACCTCGCCGAGGATCCCCTCGGGGTGGCACGCCGGGTTCTCGGGCGCGATGTAGCCGGGCAGGAGCGCGCCGTCGAACTCGCGCGCTGGATGGGTGACCGGCACGTTGACCACGACGCTCGTGAGCCCGTGCCGGTCGAGCAGTTCCCAGAGCGCGAACTCCTCGACGTCGGAGCGGTTCACCACGTCCCACTCGTAGCCGTCGAAGCGGAGGAAGCCGAACACGCCGTGCTTGCCCGGATTCACGCCGGTGTACAGCGACGGCCAGGCGCTCGGCGTCCACGGCGGGAGTTGTGACGTGAGCGGACCGCTGGTCCCGTCACCGAACAGCGCTTCCACGTGCGGCATCACCCCGTCCTCGAACAGCGGCGCGAGGATGGACCGGCAGGTCCCATCCAGCCCCAGTAACAGCGTCTGCATCTACCAGAACTGACGGCGGCCAGCGGTTTGTAATGGCCGTCATTCCGACCGTTCAGACCGCGTTAATCCGCCCTTAGACCCGGCTCGGATCCGCAGTACGACTGCCATACGGACCGCTCCGATCCGGTAATACGATCCTAGCGCGGGGAGTCCGTCTGACGATTCGTGACTGCAGTCCGGCGCGGAATTTACGCAGCGTAGGAGATAATTAACGACCGGTGCCACGCATCTAGCCTCCAAGTGGTACGTATCTGGCCGAAAGTAGGGCCCTATTACCGACTTAGTAGCCCCTTCTGGTCAGAAGCGTTAATGAGGTAAGTCCAGGCTACCCGACTATGGCACGACGAAGTGCGGAAGAGGAGACGCCCGACACGAGCAAAACAAATCGACGCGCGTTCATGAAGACGGTCGGCCTGGCCGCGACGGCCGCGGTCGGAACCGTCGCCGTCGGCAAGCGCGGATCGGCCGCCACGACCGTCGACCTGGCCGAGAAGGGGCTCACTAACGGCGATAACATCGACTCTTACCTCGAGGAACACTTCGTGAGCGGCAACGAAGTCCACATCCCGGCCGGCGAGTACGAGTACACCGGCGACGGCATCGGCGGCGACAAGTCCAACTGCGCGCTCGTCGGCTCGCCCGAGGGCGTCACGTTCAAGCGACCGGGCACGGACACCGTCATCCGGCCCACGCTCTGGGCCAGCTCCGGAACGGTCCGCATCGAGAACATCACGGTCAAGGGCAAGACCGGGGAGGAGCAGTCCCGCTGGCGCGTCGGCGCGGCCCCCGACGCGGAAGTCCAGATAGTCAACGTCAACATGCCCGACGGCACCGTCGACGGCTCGGACTCGACCGGTATCTACGCCGGCACTGACCACGCGGGCACGCTCACCGTCCGGCACTGCTACTTCTCCGACTTCGGCAACATCGCGCTGTACGTCTCCGACCCGTACGTCGAGGGCAACGGCAAGGTCGTCGTCGAGGACTGCGACTTCGTCAACACGGGCATGTCCGCGCTGCGCCTGGCCCCCGACAACAGCGAGGTGCGGCGCTGTTACTTCGAGTCCACCGAGAAGGCCGCCTCCAGCCACGTCGGCTGGAACCAGCGCGGCATCAAGATCGACGACGCCGGCGACGACGTCCTCATCGAGGACTGCGACTTCCTCTGGCACGACCCGGGGACGATGGCGATCAACTTCGACGACAAGGGCGAGGGCGGCTCCGGCGTCATGCGGAACCTCCGCATCGAGAACCAGAGCTCCAACCCGACCTTCATCGACGAGTGGGGCGCCGGCAGCAACTGGGACGGCGAGAACATCCACCTCACCGGCAGCGCCAGTCACGACGCGCCGAGTAGCTTCGACACGGTGACCGGCTCGAACGCGAAGTCCCCGAACACCGACTACGCCATCTGGACGCCCCAGAACGGCGACGGCAGCTCCAGCGGCTCCGACGGGTCGACTGCCACCGCGACGGCCACCGCCACCGCCACGGCCATCGCGACGGCCGACTCCGGTTCGTCCGAGGCCATCCCGGTCGACGGCCAGACGCTCGTCCAGGCCGAGAAGGGGACGGTCGGTGGCGACTCGAGCGTCCGCACCGTCCACGACGGCTACTCTGGCGACGGCTTCGTCGACCTCGAACCGCCGTCCGGCGGCTCAGTCGAGTGGACGCTCGATGTCGCAGCCGCCGGCACCTACGACGTCTTCTTCACCCACTCGCAGGGCGACAATGCGGCCCGGACGGCCGACCTGACCGTCAACGGCGAGACCAGCCAGATAACCTTCGAGCCGACCGGCGGCTGGAACACCTGGGAGCGCTTCGCGGTCACCGCGACGCTCGCGGAGGGCGAGAACGTCCTGCGCGTCGAGACGACCGGCGAGGACTCCGGTCACATCGACCAGCTCGAGTTCGTCCCCGTCGACGTCGAGACGGAGACGCCCCAGCAGACCGAGACGGAAACGGAGACGAGCGACGGCGGGTCGGGCGGCTCCGGCGACGTCGACTACGACACGGTCCTCGTCATCGACGGTACCGGCGACGTCGAGGAGACGGCCCGGTACACGTTCACCGTCTCCGGGGACGTCGTGCGCGACGAGAACCGCTCGGAAGTTCGTGACGACGGCATCGCCTGGGACCGACTGTCCGACAGCGTCAGCGGCCAGCGCGTCGTCGGCGTCGTCGGCAACGGCGTCGACGCCTTCGGCTACACCGGGAACGTCACCGACATCGACATCCGGGGCGAGGCGACGTTCACCATCGTTCACCTGTGATCTCGATGTCGAGTAATTGGCAACGTGTTCCGGAAGACCCGGACCCGAAACAGGACCTGGGCTACGACATCGAGGACCTCACCGTCGTCGAATCGCCGACGGAGTCCCACGTCGTGTTCCTCCCCGCGGCGGAGAGCCACCTCGACGACGAGGCGTTCATCATCGCGGACGCCGACGCGGTCTGCACGCCCAACCGGTGAGTACCGTTCGCTGAGCCGGTACTCGCTCCGTTCCGTCCTCCGCTGACGCCCCGGTCGCCCTCCACTGCCACGTTCTCTCTCCCGCTCTCTCTCCGTTCTCTTCGGCAGGCCCGCGAGTATCCGGCAGCTACAGCGCCGGCGAGGGTGCTCGCCGGGCCGGAAGCCTCCGCATACCAATGGTCACGGATCACGGAACAACTGGACACATGCACGCGGTCATTCTCGCGGCGGGCCAGGGGACGCGCCTCCGCCCGCTGACCGACGACAAGCCGAAGGGGATGGTCGAGGTCGACGGCAAGCCCATCCTCACCCACTGCTTCGAACAGCTGGCCGCGCTCGACGCCACCCAGTTCCACGTCGTCGTGGGCTACCGGAAAGAGGACATCATCAGCCACTACGGCGACGAGTTCGAGGGGATACCGATCACGTACGCGCACCAGCGCGAACAGGCCGGCCTCGCTCACGCGCTACTCACCGTCGAGGACCAGATCGACGAGGAGTTCATGCTGATGCTAGGTGACAACGTCTTCGACGCCAACCTGGAGGACGTCGTCCGGCGCCAGCGCGAACAGCGCACGGACGCCGCCTTCCTCGTCGAGGACGTCCCCTGGGAGGAAGCCTCGCGCTACGGGGTCTGCGACACCAACAAGTACGGCGAGATCACCGAGGTGCTGGAGAAACCCGACGACCCGCCGTCGAACCTCGTGATGACGGGCTTCTACACGTTCACGCCGGCGATCTTCCACGCTTGTCACCTCGTCCAGCCCTCCGACAGGGGCGAGTACGAGATCTCCGACGCGGTCGACCTGCTGCTCAAGAGCGGGCGCACCATCGACGCCATCCGGATGGACGGCTGGCGCATCGACGTCGGCTACCCCGAGGACCGCGAACGGGCCGAAGCGCGTCTCCAGGAGCAGGCGCCGGCCGCCGACTGACAGTGACCCACGTCGAGCCCACGAGTCCGTTTCGTCGAAACCACGGTACAGAGCGAGCGACGCGTCCGCCGGGAGTGCGGACGGCACCGACCGACGTGGGTCGCTATGACGTGTGCCGGGACAGATCGGGGGAGGCTAACGTGACAAAATGTCGTCAGGGGACCAATAACAAAGCCCAGTCTGTGGGTGTGTTGGTACCGACGCACCCGAGGGTGCCAGTATGGAGTTGACAGCAATGTACGTTGGAAATCCAGCCAGTCGGAAGCGAACGGACGCCGCGGCAGCGACGACGACCACCGGGGGGAGCCGATGACCGACCTGCGCCTCGGCGACGGCTGCGTCGTCGACGACACGGTCGACGTCCCCAGTTCCGGCGACGGGGAGGCCCCGCGGATCGGCGACGACGCCACCGTCCGGTCGGGGACGATCATCTACCCGGACGTCGTCGTCGGCGACGGCCTGCAGACGGGCCACCACGTCGTCGTGCGCGAGCAGACGGTCGTCGGCGACGACGTCGTCCTGGGGACGAAGACCGTGCTCGACGGGCGCTGCGAGATCGGCGACGGCGCCAGCCTCCAGACGGGCGTCTACGTCCCGCCCTACAGCGACGTGGGCGACCGGGTGTTCCTCGGGCCGAACGCGGTCCTGACGAACGACCCCTACCCGCTCAGGCAGGACTGCGACCTCGTCGGCCCGACGCTGGGCGAGGACGTCAGCGTGGGCGCGAACGCGACCATCCTGCCAGACGTGACCGTCGGCGACCGGTCGTTCGTCGCCGCCGGCTCGGTCGTCACGGAGGACGTCCCGCCGGAGACGCTCGCCATCGGCGTCCCGGCGGAGCACCGCCCGCTGCCACCGGCACTCGACGCCACGAACCTGCAGGAATGACGCGGGACTTCACCTATCGAACCTACGCGCGCATGCTCGACGCGGCCGTCGACGCCGGCTACGAGTTCCTGACGGTCCGGGAGTACCTCGAGCGGGAGACGCTGCCGCCGCGCTTTCTGATCCTGCGCCACGACGTCGACCGGAAGCCGGCCAACGCGCTCGACTTCGCCCGGATCGAGGCCGAGCGCGACGTCGCGGCCACCTACTACTTCCGGACCGTCGACCGGACGCTCGACCCCCACGTCATCGGGCGCGTCGAGACGCTGGGCCACGAAATTGGGTACCACTACGAGGACCTCGACCGGGCCAACGGCGACCCCGCCGAGGCGCACCGCTCGTTCGCGACCAACCTCGCACAGCTACGCGAGTACGCCACCGTCGACACCGCCTGTATGCACGGCAACCCGCTGACGACCTTCGACAACCGCGAGATGTGGGGCGACGACCCCGACTTCGACCGCTACGACCTGCTCGGGGAGGCGTACCTCTCGGTCGACTTCGCGGACGTCACCTACTTCTCCGACGCGGGGCGGACCTGGCGTGACTGCCCGCTGAAGGGCGACGACCACGTCGTCGGCCAGCGGTTCAAGACGGTCCAGGCCGACCGGACCGCCGACCTGGTCGACCTCTTTCGCAAGCGGCGGGTCAGTCGCGCCTGCCTGCACGCACACCCCAACCGCTGGGCGGACAGCTACCCCGAGTTCGTCGCAGAGCGGACGAGAGACGCCGCGGTCAACGCCGCCAAACGAGGGCTGCAGTTACTATGATGAAGGTTCACTTCGACGTCGGTCACCCGGCGCACGTCCACCTGTTCAAACACGCTATCGACGAGGTCGAGGCACGCGGCCACGACACCCTCGTCACCTCCCGCGAGAAGGAGGTAACGACCCAGCTACTCGACGCCTACGGCGTCGACCACGTCCCCATCTCGAAGAAGGGAACGTCGACGTTCGACCTGGCCAAGGAGTGGCTCGTCCGCGAGTTGAAGCTCGCCTGGCACGCCCGGCAGTTCGACGCCGACGTGATCGCG
>JGI12480J12845_1000080_pt1 | contig 32259 bp, 38 predicted proteins | sample A23M3SouthBayCA_2_FD_12845 | JGI IMG/M metagenome (IMG submission 12845) | reverse complement strand
CGCCTATATGCTTTTCTTTACAGGCTCGTACCGTCCCGCCGACGCCTGCCACACGCAGGCCGATCTCGTGGCCGTCCACGGCGTCGACACACGCCAGCACTGCCCGCGCCCTGCCGACCTCGCCACGGCGGACGCGAACCACCGCGTGTCCGTCGCCGTCGGTAAACTCGAAGCCCATCACGCTCAGATCGATGGCTGCGCTCCCGACGTCACCCAGCAGGTTCTGTGCCGCGAACCAGCACTCGCGCTGGAACGCCCCGCGGTCGAAACTGGCGTCGGGCCAGCCCGTCAGCTCGACCGCCAGATAGCGCCACCGCGGCTGGAGGTGTTTCGGCAGGTGTTTCACACTCCCAACTCGGGGGGATGGCTCAAAAGCCCACTGAAGCTACACAAGGTACTTGCCCGGCGTAGACGGGGATCGAACCATGACTTCGCGAGAGCCCTCTCGGCGGCGCTTCCTGCGACGGACCGGGGCCGCGCTCGGCGTCTCGTCGTTGCTCGGTGCCGCCGGCTGTGCCGAATCGACAGATCGCCCAGCTGATTCCGGTCCGTCGGCCGCACCGACGCCCACACCGACGGCGGACGAAACGGCGTCTGTCGAGGACGCACCGACCGCGACGGAGACGACGACACCACCCCCACCGCTCGACGGTTCCTGGAAGAGTTTCCGCCACGACGCGGCGAACACGGGTGCGACAGACGACCCGGGGCCGGTCGAGGAACCGGACGAACGCTGGCAGGCCACGCTGAGCGTGGGGGAACCGGCGACTGCTCCGGCGGCCGGGGACGGCGCGTTCTTCGCCGTGACCGAGTCGGGCGTCGTCCGGGCGCTCGAAGCCGCCGACGGGTCCGTCCGCTGGACCGGGTCCCGACGGATGGACGCCGTCGCGCCCGTCGTCGGCGAGGGAACCGTGGTCGTCGCGGCCGACACGGAACTGGTCGGACTGGCGACTGACGACGGCGCGGAACGCTGGAGTGTGTTCCTCGACGCCCCGGTCGACGGACTCGCGACCGGCGGCGGCCGGGTCGTCGCCACGACCCGAAACGGCGTCGCCGGGGTCGGACTGACCGACGGCGGCCGACAGTGGCACCACTCCGTCGACGGCACGGTCTCGACCGCTCCCACCGTCGACGAAAGGACCGTCGCAGCCGGACTCGATTCGGGCACGATTCTCGTTCTCGACGCCGCGTCGGGCGAGAAACAGTGGCAGCAACCGGTCAGAGAGGCCGCCGAACACGCTCCGGCCGTCGCTGACGGACGCGTCTACGCCGCGGGTGAGTCAAGCGTCGTCGCGTTCGATGCCTCCGACGGGACCGAGCGGTGGACGGTCGAGACAGAGTACCCCGTCAGCGGAGCGCCACTCGCGACAGCCGAGGGGGTGTACGTCGGCGTCCTGAACGAGCACGCCGGGCGCACGCCCACCGGTGGAGACGGGGACGACACTCGAACGCCGACGCCCTACCCGACGGACACGTACGGCTACGGGGCGATCCTGCGCTCGCTCGCCCCTGGTGACGGAAGCGAGCGGTGGCAGGTGACCCTGACTGGGAAGTGGTACTTCACGGAGGGGGTGCCGACGATTCGCTTCGGGCACACCGACGACCGGGTGCTCGTGGGGGTACAGTCGACGCTCGCGGCGCTCGACGCCGACGACGGCGACCGCCTGTGGACCGCGCGCTACGACGGATTCGGCTTCGCCGTGACCGACGACGTCGTCTCGACGGGCACCCTGGGGGTCGCACTCGCCGACGGTTCGACCCGGTGGACGTACGAACCCGGCCGCAGCAACGTCGGGTCCTCACCCGCGGTGGTCGGCAACGCGCTCTACGTCGGGAGCGACGACTACCGACTGTACGCGCTCGCCGCGAATTCGGGGGCCGTCCAGTGGAGCGCACAGACCGACGGGCTGGTTCGTTCGTCGCCGGCGGTCGACGAGGACGCCGTCTACGTCGGGAGCAACGAGGGGACGCTCTACGCGTTCGACCGGACCGACGGGACGGAACTGTGGACCTTCGACACGGGCGGCACAGTGCAGTGGGCGCCGGCGCTGGCCGACGGCACGCTCTACCTGGGGAACTTCGACCGGACGGTCTTCGCCGTCGACGCCGCCGACGGGACGGAACGCTGGCGCGCCGAACCCGGTGGCCGGTTCGTCACGGGCGACCCAGCAGTCGGTGACGGCGCGGTGTTCGCGGGTGCCAACGGCGTCGTCGAGGCCTTCGAGACCAGCGACGGGAGCGAGCGCTGGGGTCAGGTCTTCGGCGACCGGGCGAAAGTCCAGTCGACGCCAGCCGTCTCCGGGGGTCGCGTCTTCGTCTTCGTGGGCGAGTCGCTGTACGCCTTCGACACCGCGAGCGGCGAGGAGGTGTGGTCGGTGGAAACGGGACAGTCGAACGTCGCACCGGCCGTCCGGGACGGGGTCGTCTACGCCTCGGCGGTCGACCGACGAGCCGAGGTGGCCCACGTCTCCGCGTTCGACGCCAGCGACGGCACCGAACTGTGGCGCACGGAGCTGGGTGAGGGCCGCCGGGTCGTCGTCGGCGACGGTACCGTCTACGGGGTTCACTACGACGCGCCCGCGGTGGCGCTCGACACCGAAGACGGGAGCGAACTGTGGCGCGTGGGCGACGCCGCCGCGAGTACGACGCCCGCACTCGCCGGCGAGTACCTGTTTTTCGGTACCGGCACGGGGCAGGTCCGCGCGGTCGAGCCCGGTCGCTGAGTGTGACGGTTGTGGGTGTGACTATCGCCGAGCGGACCACTCAGTCGTCGTCGTTCTCGGCCGCTATCCGCTCGCCGACGAGGACGCCGACCTGGTCGTGGACGCGTTCGACGGCCGTGAGCGCGAACCCGGCGTCGGTGAACGCGTCTGCGAGCACGCCCACCGTCGCGGGGTCGTCGACCTCGGGGCTGTAGAACGGCGCGCTCGGGTCCGCTTCGACGAAGAGCATCACGTCGCCGAGGACGAACCGGCGGGGTTCGAGGGCCGCGATCACCTCGATAGCCTCGCGTTTCTCCTCGTCAGAGAGGTGGTGCATGGCGAAGTTCGAAGTGACGATGTCGATGTCGACGTCAGCTGGCACGTTCGGCTCGCGAAAGCGCCCCTCTCCGAATTCGACGTTCTCGATCCCCTGTTCTCGGGCTTTCTCGCGGGCCTGGTTGAGCATCCCTTCGCTGATGTCACGACCGATGACTCGTCCCGCGTCGTCGGCGAGCGCGAGCGCGATGGCACCCGTGCCGGTCCCGAGGTCGAGAACCGTGTCGTCGGAACCAGGTGCGGCGTGTTCGACGACGAGCGACGCACAGGCACGGTATTCCTCGCTCTTCGCGTCGTCGTAGGAGGCGGCTTTCTCGTCGAAGCGAGCGGCGTGGTCGTCCATTGACGGAGTCATGGTTCACCGTTTCTCGCGACGGGTCATGAACGACACGACCGCGGCAGCCGACGGATCACTCGTCGGAGCCTTCGTCAGTAGAATCCTCGCGTAGCGTCACGCCGGGTTCGACGAACGCGTCCGAGGTGCGGTGGCGGTTGCGCTCCGCGAGTTCGCCCCACTCGGCGAGGCCCGACTCGACGGCGTCGGCACCGATACCCAGAACGTCACCGAGCGCGACGAGCTCGCGGGGTGCGCGCAACTGGAGGTGGCTCCGGGGGTCCCCACTCACCACGTAGGGCGTGTCGTACTCGCTCACGAGTTCCCAGAGTTTACGCAGGTCCCGGAGTGCCTGGACGCGCTGGCCACCCTCGGACCGCAACACCGGACGCAGCGAGAGTTCGATGCGGACGCCGTTTTCTGCGGCTGTCTTCGCGACGACGTGATTCACGTCGCCGTCGCCAGCCATCGGGTGGGCGAGGACGTCGACGCTCGGCTGTTCGACCGCGAATCGGTTCAGGGCGTTCGTCCCGCCGTGGACGGCTACGATGGTCGCCGACTCGCGATGAGAACCGACGTAGCCACTGGCTCGAGAGGGGTCGTCGGCCCGGATCTCGACGCCCTCGACGACGTCGATTCCGTAAGTCTCGGACACCGCTTCGGCGTCGTAGTCGGCACGGGCGTCGCCGTGGTTGCGCACGACCAGCCCCTCGAAACCGTACTCACTCGCCGCCGCGGCCATGCGTGCGACCGTCGCGTCCCCGTCCGGGTGGGCGTGGACAGCCTCGTAGGTCACGGATCGTCACTCCCGGGAGAGTCAGTCATCGGTCGTCAGTTACCGAGTGACTCGAACAGTTCGCGGGCGTTCGCGATTGCTTTCTCCTTTTTCGCGGGGTAGGCCTCGACCTTCGAGCGGAAGGTGATGCCGTCGCCCCGCCGGATCTCGCCGCCGTAGGCCGCCTGCTTGTCCAGCGTCAGGTAGAACGCACAGTTGTCGTCGACGCGCTCGCCGAGTTCGTCGATCACCGTCTCGATGTCGTCGAGTTCGGCGATGCGGTCGAGGACGTGTCGCATCTCGTCGGCACGCTCGACCCGGGCCGAGAGGACCAGAATGCGGTCGCCGTGGTGGCCCGTCGACTCCATGCGCTCGATCTCGGCGTCCTCGGGGAGGAACGTTCGCAGGGCTGTCTCGACCCGCTGGTCGTCCTCGGTGGCGTAACAGAAGGTCCGGAGGTCGACGTAGTGCAGCGGGACGGCGGCCATCGGTGCCTCGCTATTCCTCGTCGGTTTCGCCGGTTTCGTCGTCGCCGTCGTCGTCCTCGGGCGCGGCTTCGAGGTTGTCCTCGGGGACGCCCGCTTCCTGGCCGTCCTCGAAAGAGACGGTGTAGTTCTCGTCGCCGAACATCGTCTCGACGACCTGTGTGACCGTCCCTTCTTCGCCGTCGTAGTCGCTGTGCTCGTCGTGCAGGATGACGCGGTCGTCCTCTTCGAAAGCCATGCCCGTCGGTTCTCGACCGCCGGACAAAAAGGGACTGATCCGCCTCGAACGGGCGAGTACGTGGTGGGTTACGAGTACGAGGGTCGGAGTCGTATCGCACATCGAACGCGTAGCGTCACGTCGGTCCGAGTCCCGTCCGTGTACGCCCGTCACAGGTTCAAGACTTATGCCGACGACCAACGAACGACGGCTCATGACCACGTTCGCCACGACCACCACGGGGGAGTCGACTGCCAGACGACGTCGCTACCTGGCCCCGAGCGGCCCGGCAAGGCCATGACGACCGTCGACGACCTCTGGTATCTCGCCAGCGAGGCGAGCCAGCAGGCCGAACAGCTCGCCCACCAGCTTCGGGAGTCCCACGAGGAGTTCCTGGGCTACGACACCAGCCGCCGGGTGTCGCGGTCGCGCTTTCGTACCGTCTCCCGACGCATCGAACGCCAGGGGCTCCCCTTCGGCGCACACACCATCGCCTACCGTCCCTCCGGCGAGATCGTACTGGTCAAGCAGGCCGCTATCGACACCTGGGTCCTCCCGGGCGGCGAAGTCGACCCCGACGAGGGTCTCAGGGAGGGTGCCCGGCGCGAACTCCACGAGGAGAGCGGTATCGACGTCGACTACGAAGGACTGGGTATCCTCGGGGAAGTCACGTTCCGCTGTGACGGCCACGAGACCTGGGGTGTCCTCCCTATCTTCGAGGGCGAAGCGACCGAGACCGAACCCCACGTCGCCGACCCCGACGGGGAGATCACCGACGCCCGCTGGTTCGATACCCTCCCCGAGAACACGCGCGACCGGGAAATCCTGCAGTCCTGGCGCGACCGTCGATTCGACGGCTGAGCGGGCCCCGTCGTGCCGACGACGTTTTGAGGGCAGGGGGCCGAGGAGGAGTGTGGTTTACGCTACGCGCGGACTGGTCGAATCGTTGCTCCGTTCGGCCGAGGAGGCCGACCCCGACCAGGTCAGCATCTCGCTGTCGGTCACGCCGGCGGAGGAACTTCCAGGGACCTCGCTCCCCCCGGAGACGCCCGTCTTCACCCATTTCTACATGCCCGAAGCGGGCGGCTCGGTCAACTTCGTCTTCGGCGTCGACCTCGGGACGCCCGCCGGCCAGACCCAGGGCCGGTTCGTCTCACACCCCAACGGCGAGTTGCGCGTCCGCCAGACAGACGACTTCAAGGAACTCATCTTCGTCGCCGTCCCGCCGTGGACGACCGATTCGCTGTCCGTCTTCGACCGCCGCGGCGAGGAACAACCCCTGGAGTTACTCGACGTCGAACCGCCGGAAGAGTTCCCCGAGTGAGAGTATAGCTGGAGTCGAGAGCGAGAACCCGGCCTCCGGGGAGCTACCGCTCGCGGCGGTCGTCAGTCCAGATAGCCCAGGTCCTCGAGCTGGTCGGCGATCTCCGAGAACTCGGCCTCGGTGAGTTCGCCCTGCTGTTCGTGCTGGATGACGATGCTGCGCAACAGGAAGCGGACGAGGTCGCTCGTACTCGAAAAGCTCGTCCCCTCGATGGTCTCCTCGACGCGGTCGGCCAGGTCTTTCGGGATCGAGACCGTGGTGTAATCGGTCATATCGACCCGCAGGCGCGGCGGGCGGATAGGCGTTGTGTCAGAGAGACGGCGGCGCGTTGCGGTTTCACCTCGCCCAGGTCAGACCGCTTCGACGGTGCCTTCCCAGTATTCGGCGTCGCCGGAGACGGCCATACTGACGGTCATCTGTCGAGTCTCCTCCTCTTCGAACGACTCTTTCTTGCTCGCGGAGTTGAGTTCCTCGTCGGACCCGTTGTACGTCGTGACGGTCACGAGGATCTCACCGGCGCTCCCATTGTTTCGGACCAGAATATCGAAGTCGGTCTCACCCAGCAGGCTCCCTTCGACGGAGGTGTCCTGCACTTCCGGATCGGGGCCTGTCGCCGAACAGCCCGCCAGTGCCACTGTCGACGCGGTCGCGGCCGTGGCAGAGATGAACATCCGTCGTCTCATTTCAGCCGTTGCTCAATCTGCTGGGTAATGAATATCTCGATTCAGACAAATATGTGATGTTAGGAGAACACGATTCTCCGGGAGTGCCGGAGAAAAGAGCCGGATTTCAGTCGAGAAGTGATTCGATCTACATCAAGAACTGTACCCTAAACGTACGCCGAGCGAAGCGAGGCGTTTCACCGCCGGAGCGGGGCGAAGCCCCCGGAGGCGGCTTTTTCGCCCACGTTTTTGCCGGTCGGGTTCCCCGCAGCGCCGCCGCAGGCGGCGCGAGGAAACCCGACCGGGAAAAAGGTGGTTCGTAAGGGCTTTTTCGGGAGGGCACGCACGTCGGGTATGTTGATAACCGTCTCCGGGCCCGCGGGGAGCGGGAAGAGTACGTTCGCCGCGGCGCTGGCGGACGAACTCGGCTACGAGCACGTCAGCGGCGGCGATATCTTCCGCTCGCTGGCCGACGAACGGGGTGTCTCCGTGGTCGAGTTCAACCGCCTCGCCGAGGAGGACGACCAGGTGGACAGGGACCTCGACCGCCGACTGCGCGAGATCGCGAGCGAACGCGACGACGTCGTCCTCGAATCCAGGCTCTCGGGGTGGATGGCCGGCGACCACGCCGACATCAAGGTGTGGCTCGACGCGCCGCTCTCGGTTCGCATCGACCGGATCGCCGACCGCGAGGACAGCGACCCCGAGACGGCCCGGGCCGAGACGGTCGAACGTGCCGAGAGCGAGGCACGTCGCTATCGCGACTACTACGGCATCGACATCGACGACCGTTCGATCTACGACCTCGTCCTGAACACCGCGCGCTGGACCCCCGAGGGGGAACTCGACATCGTTCTGGCGGCGGTCGAGGCCTACGAGGCCGACACCGACGAGGGGAAAGTCCCTGTCAGGAACGTCGCGGACCACCTCTGACGATGCGCGGCCCGCCCGGCGACCGCTCGGCCGACGCCCTCCTGGAGTTCGGGGTCGTCAACCTCGACAAGCCCCCCGGGCCCTCCGCCCACCAGGTCGCCGCGTGGGTCCGCGATATGGCCGGCGTCGAGCGGGCGGCCCACGCCGGAACGCTGGACCCGAAGGTCACGGGCTGTCTGCCGATGCTCCTGGGCGACGCGACACGACTCGCGCAGGTCTTCGACGACAGCGTCAAGGAGTACGTCGCGGTGCTGGAACTCCACGGTCCCGCGCCCGCCGATCTGGAAACGACAGCCGCCGAGTTCGAGGGCGAGATCTACCAGAAACCACCGAAGAAGAGTGCCGTGGTCCGGCGGTTGCGCGTGCGGGAGATCTACGACCTGGACGTGCTCGAAGTCGAGGAACGGCGTGCACTCCTGCGGATTCGTTGCGAGAGCGGGACCTACATCCGGAAGCTGTGTCACGATATCGGGCTGGCACTGGGAACTGGCGCGCACATGGGTGACCTGCGCCGCGTGGGGACCGAGCCGTTCGACGACACCGACCTCGCGACGTTACAGGACTTCGCGGACGCGCTCGCGTGGGCGGAGGAGGGTGACACCGAGCCACTGACGGAGGTCGTCCAGCCGGCCGAGCGAGTGCTGGTCGACCTGCCGCGGGTGACCATCGCCGAGAGTGCGGCGCGCGAGGTGGCCGAGGGTGCGCCCGTCTACGCGCCCGGTGTGCTGGACGCCGACGAGGCCGACGAGGGGGCGCTGGTGGCCTGCTATACGCCGGACGGTGCAGCAGTCTGTCTGGGGTATCTGGTGGGCGATCCCGAGGCCGAGTCCGGGGCGGTCGTCGACCTGGAGCGAGTGCTGGTGTGAGCGACCCGCCCTGAGTAAGAATTTAGTTCTTACAACCGCTCGATTCACGTATGAGCGAGAGTACGCGGGTCACGGACAAAGGGCAGACGACGATCCCCAAAGAGTTGCGCGAAAAGTACGGGATCGACCCGGGTGACGAAGTGATCTGGATCGACACGGGCGATGGGCTTCGCGTCATTCGTGCGGACACCGACGCGGGTCGCGGGATGCTGGCCGAGGGACTCGACGACGCCGAACGGGCGGAACTGGCCGAGTCGCTCACCGCCGATATCCGCCAGCAACAGCGCACCGAGTGGGACGTATGAACCGTTACACCACCGATGCCGTCGGATTCGTTCGATACCTCGTCAACGAACTGGGGAAGGAAGCCGACCGGATCTATTCACGGGCAGAACGCGGCGAGGTCGTCGTCGAACTGCCCGGTATCGCCGCTTCGGAGACACTGTATCGGATCCAGAAAGGTCATCCGGCGAACGGCGTCAGTCTTCCCGGGACAGCCGAGGATGTCGCGGCCGGGATCCGGAATTTTCTCCCCGTGACACTCGTCGAAACGACGGTCGAAGACCTCGATCTGGTCGCCAGTTCCCGCGGGAGTCTCTCACTTCACGACGCGATGATCGTCGCCAGCCATCGAACCAGAGAGACCGAGGCCGTCATCACTACCGACACTGACATCGACGAGTACGGTGCCACGGTGGTCTGGGACTGACCGGTCACGGCGCGATCGAAACAGGGGTTACGAGCCGACTGAGCCGTCTCTCACTGGTCACAGCGTTTGTGAAAATCGAAGCGTCACGGCGAGCGACACGGATAGAAGTCGATCCTGTGACACCGGTTCAAAACGAAGGGCTTAATCAGGGGTGGGTCCTCTGCCGTAATGCGGGACCGTGGGGTAGCGGTATCCTCGGCGCATGGGGTGCGTCGGACCTGAGTTCGAATCTCGGCGGTCCCACTACATTTTCACGGCGCTCATTCACGAGCGTCGCCGCAGCGAACGTCACTCCGACTCGTCCACCCAGTCGGGCCGCTCGACTGCCGTCTCTCCCACGTCGACGACTCGATGGCTGATCGTCAGGCGGACCCGCTCTTCGAGATCGCAGTGGTTGCAGTGGTAGTAGTGCTCACTCGGGGAGTCGACTGGAGCAGTTCCCGCAGTAGTCGAAGCCCTGTTCGTTCGTCGCGCCACACTCGGGGCAGCGGACGGACATCTCGCCGTCCTCGTAGACGAAGTTCGATTCCGTGTGGTCCGACTCTTCGGGAGGGATCTGGTAGCCCAGTTCTTCGAGTTTCGACTGCTTCGGTCCCTGGCCGCGGATCCTGCCGAGAGTTCCCGCCGCACCTGTCTGCCCGCCGACGTCCCCGCCGAGCTTCCAGCCGATCACTCTCCCGATTACGATCAAGCCCGTACTCACCAGTAACAGCACAATATCGACGGTCGTGACGCCCCCGAACGAGACGCCCGATGGGCCGAGGAACGTGTTCACCGCGACGAGGAGAAACAGCACCATCCCCGCCAGGTAGAACAGGAGTCCGGCGCCCTGCCAGAGCAGCGTCTTTCGAAGCGACTGGCGCATACTCAACAAACGGGCTTGAGAGATATCAAAGTGTAGCCCGAGCGTCGGTCGTCGGTCCGCAACGACGAGCAATCTCCGGTGTGGGGCGCCGAGTCGAAAGCCGGCAACCCACCCAGTAGAGCCGGAGAGTTTTGCCACTGGCGGCTCATTCGCAGGTATGGAGTACACGACACTCGGGTCGACCGGCGTCGAAGTCAGCCAGGTCTGTCTGGGTTGCATGAGCTTCGGGAGCGGGCGCGAGTGGACGCTCGACGAGGACGAGAGCCACGAACTCATCGACCGCGCGATAGAACTGGGGGTCAACTTCTTCGACACGGCGAACGTCTACTCGACGGGCGAATCGGAGGCGATCCTCGGGTCGGCACTGGCGGAGTACGACCGCGACGAACAGGTCGTCGCCACGAAGGTCTTCGGCGAGATGGCCGACCATCCCAACGCGCAGGGCCTCTCGCGGAAGGCCATCGAGCAGGAACTGGAGAACTCGCTGGATAGACTGGGGATGGACACCGTCGACCTCTATCAGATCCACCGCTGGGATTACGACACGCCGATCGAGACGACGATGCGAACCCTCGACGACGCGGTGCGGCGGGGACAGGTCCGCTATCTCGGCGCCTCCTCGATGTGGGCCCACCAGTTCGCCGAGGCGCTCCACACCAGCGACCGACTGGGACTGGAGCGGTTCGCGACGATGCAAAACCACTACAACGTCCTGTATCGCGAGGAAGAGCGGGAGATGCTTCCCCTGTGTGACCGTGAAGACGTCGGCGTCATCCCGTGGTCGCCCCTGGCCCGTGGCGTGGCCGCTCGTCCCCACGAGGAGATGGCGGCGACGACGCGCGGCGAGACCGACGACTACCTGAAAGGGATGCCCTACCTCCAGGGCGGCGGCGAGACGGTCAACGAACGCGTCGGCGAACTCGCCGAGGACTACGGCGTCACGATGGGGCAGATCGCGCTGGCGTGGCTGCTCGACAGGGAGTGGGTCGACGCACCCATCGTCGGGACGACGAGCATCGAACACCTCGAAGAAGCCGTCGAAGCGACCGAGATCGACCTCGACGGCTCGGACGCCGAGTACCTCGAAGAACCGTACGAACCGCTGCCTGTCGCCGGTCACGAGTAACCGCACCCCGTCGCCGCCAGAGGAGAAGTGAGCGTCGGTTCGGCGATACTCGAACCGCCTCGCGGAAACCAGACCCGTTCGCCGGCACTCTCACACTTAAGCCGCTGTGTGTGGACGGGCCCGACATGGGAGACGTTCTCGTTCTCAACGGAACAGCACACGGCATTCCCTCAGCGGAGTGTGCCCAGGCGCTACGGGACCGACTCGACGACTACGAGGTCCACCTCGCCCGAACCGACAGCGAAGAGCGCGAGTTGATCCCCGACGCGGAGGTCGTGGTCGGCGGTTCTCTCGGCGGGGAGTTGCTCGATGCGGCCGAGAGCCTGGAACTGTTCGCCTGTTCGTCGGCGGGCGTCGGCCACCTCGACCTCGACGAGTTCCGCGAACGCGGGATCCCGGTCACGAACGCTTCGGGCGTCCACGGACCGAACATCGCCGAGCACGTCCTCGGCTGGCTCCTGATGATAACCCGACGGCTCGACGAGGGACTCGCCCGTCAGGACCGCCGCGAGTGGCGACACTTCCAGGCGATGGGCGAACTGAACGACTCGCGAGTGTGCGTCGTGGGACTGGGCGCTATCGGAACGACCATCGTCGAGCGACTCTCGGGGTTCGACCTCGAAACTGTGGGGGTCCGCTACACGCCCGAGAAGGGCGGCCCGACCGACGAGGTGTACGGCTTCGACGAACTGGAGTCGGCACTCGTCGGTGTCGACTATCTCGTGATCGCCTGCCCGCTCACGGAGACGACCGAAGGGCTGATCGGGGCGGACGAACTCTCCTGGCTCCCGCCCGAAGCCGTACTCGTGAACGTCGGGCGCGGACCGATAGTCGAGACGGAGGCGCTGGTTGACGCTCTCCGGGGGAACAAACTCCACGCCGCCGCGCTGGACGTGACGGACCCGGAACCGCTCCCCGAGGACCACGAACTCTGGAATCTGGGGAACGCCTACATCACCCCGCACAACTCCGGACACACGCCCCGCTACTGGGAGCGCGTGGCGGAGATCCTGGTGCGGAATCTCGATCGAGTCGAGGAGACCGGCACGTTCGAGGGCCTGGAGAACCAGGTAGCCTGACAGTCCTCTCTGCCCAGGGCGTCGACCGTGTGGGTGTCAGTCGTGTCGCTGGCCGACCGAGGGGTCGGTTTCGCGGGCGGCGATGGCCCGTTCGATGGCCTGTTCGAGCGCGCGAAAGTGCATCTCTTCGATGGCGCCCTCGGGCGTGTACCAGCAAAACTCGTCGCGCTCGTCGCTCAGTTCGACGTTCCGACTGCGCGCCTCGACGCGGTAGAGGACCGCGTACACCGGCGAGTTGCCGCTCCCCCAGATGTCGGTGACCGTCTTGACCGGTCGTTTGACCGTCGTCTGGAGGCCGACGTCGTCGTAGAGTCGACGTCTGAGTGCCGGTTCGGGGTCCGACCCCGCCTCGATGCGGCCACCCGGGAAGGTCCACGGCCGCAACCCGCTCGTGACGAGGAGGATGTCGCCGTCGGGCCCGAAGACGATCCCCCGCTGTGTGACGTTCCCTTCGAAGTACTCCTCGCCCATCGTATCGGTGATACGTTCCGACGCCCTTGAACGTTTACGTCCCACTTCCCCGACGTGGACGTTTCGACCGCCTCGTAGAACTGTGATACTACCTCAGATCGGAACGGAACGGCTGTCGGACCCGATCTCCGACTCGAACCGGCGTCGGTCAGCTGTACTGGAGGTTCACTTCGACGATGTTCGCAGTACTGAGCACTTCCGAGGGGATCGTCTCCTCGAACCGTTCACCGTTCATACGGCTCTTCGGGCCGGAGACGCTGACGGCCCCGACGACGCCGTTGGCGGTGGTGATCGGTGCGGCGATACAGCGGACGCCTTCGACGCGCTCCTCGTTGTCGATCGCGTACCCACGTTCGCGGATCTCTTCGAGTTGTGTATCGAGTTCCTCCCGGTCGGTGATGGTGTTCTCGGTCACGGGCTCGAGTCCCTGGTCGGCGAGTATCGCGTCGCGTTTCGATTCGGAATACTCGGCGAGGATCGCTTTCCCCATCGCCGTCGTGTGCAGGTCGACGACCATCCCCTCGTAGGTGTCCAGCTGGACTGACTGGGTGCCCTTGAGCTTGTAGAGGAAGATCCCTCGCCCGTCCTCCTCGGTCATCAGGTTCGCGTGTTCGCCGGTGTCGGTCGCCAGCTGTCTGAGTTCCGACTCCGCGACCTGGAAGAGTTTCTTCTGTGACCGCGCGTACCCACCCAGGTTGAGGAACTTGATACCCACTCTGAAGGTGCGGCCGTCCTTGACGAGATAGCCCGCGTCGGTGAGTGTCTTCAGGTGGTCGTGGACCGTACTCCTGGGTTTCTCGAAGTGTTCGGCGACTTCCGGGAGTGTCGCGCCGTCCAGTTGGTGGACTGTCTCGGCGACGTCGAGGCTCATCGCAGTCGACTTGATCGGCGGGTCCTCGTCCGTGTACATACGACTGGCATCGTGGCGCACGACAATCAATCGTCCGGTATAATCGGATCCCCTGGGCCGGAGCCCTCGGGTCGAACCTCTCGGGCCGGAACCCTCGGGCTGGATCCGTCGTATCTTTTGGGAACCCTCCCGCGAATGGCTGTCTCGTCGGACGACACGGGAATATTCCACATGTGCCCGTGATATCTGGTTGCCACTGGTCACGTACTTTCATTACCTGTCGACTCGATACACTCTCCGCTGCGGTAACAGGCGACTGTACCGCACCATCGCGGACCGGAGGAGATCATGTCCGAAGAGACACAGACTGATGCGGACTACGGGAAGAGAGTGAACCGACGAACAGTGTTGCGGTCGGCGGCAGTCGGTAGCGCGGTGGCAGGTGGGGCCGGAATCGTCGCGGGGAATCGGTCGAACCACGACGACGATGGCGACGAGAACGGCAGTCCGGGGTTCCCGCCGTCGGGGATCACGGAGTACGGTCGGTCGGTCGATCTGGGGAACGGCGAAGTGCGGACGTTCACGAGCGTGACGGGGTCGGACGACCCCAGGTACCACGGCGTCGAGTTCGACCGCGCGGCGCTGGAGGGACTCCCGAGCGCGGAGGACCTGGCCACCGCCGACAACCGGGGGGAGACGGACAAATACCGGGCCGGGGGACAGGCGGCGACAGTCCACTTCAAGGAGTCGCTGCAGTTTTTCGTGCCCTTCCCGGACGCGGCGGCGACGCCGTTCACGTTCCTCGGGCTCAACTGGAACCCCGGCGGCCACCACGGCGGGGCGGGCGCCTGGCTGAAGCCCCACTTCGACATCCACTTTCACATGCTCGACCCGGCGACGGTCGACAGCATCGAGGGACCGGGACTCCCGCCCTACGACACCGGGAACGGGGAGTTCACTGGGGGGACCCCTGCCCCGGACCCCGACGGCCGCGTCGAGTCGACGAACTTCGACGACGACCAGCTCCCGGAGGGGTACGCGCGGCCGCCGGAGGTCGTCGCCGACCAGCGATACATCACCGACATGGGCGAGCACGCGGCGCCGGGTGACGCGCCGGAACTCCCGGACGCACCCGGCGAACCCGGCGACCCCGACCAGTTCACCAACACGCTCATCCAGGGGTTCGTCGGCGACTCGGAGGGGTCACGACTCGCGTTCGTCGAACCGATGGTCACGCTGGAGTACCTGCGAGGGATCGACCACAACGAGCGGTTCGACGTCCCCCAGCCCGAAACGTACCCCCACGAACAGCAACACCCGACGCGGTACAGCGTCCGGGACGTCCCGGCCAACGACACGATAACGGTCGTCCTCCAGGACTTCCAGGAGGTCTGAGACGACTTCCGGGAGGTCTGCGACGACTTCCAGGAGGGCAGAGTCCAGTCCGGGCCCGTGCTCGTGTCCGTACCCGTGCCCGGGCCCGTGGGACTTAACCCGTGATCGGCACAATCGAGGCGTATGACAGCAGGCGACGCGTTCGCACAGCGACAGTTCACGTTCGACTACCAGCCGGGCGAACTGCGCTGTGGTCGGGGCTGTGTCGCGGGCCTGGGAGAGGCACTCGCCGACCGCGACCTCGACAGCGCGCTGGTGGTGACGGGGACGAACGTGGGCGCGAACCCCGAAGTCGTGGACCCCGTCGAGGCCGGCCTGGGCGACCGACTCGCGGGCGTCTTCGACGGGACTACACCCGAGAAGTACCTCGCGACCGGGCTGGCGGCCGCCCGCCGCGTTCGCGAGGATGACATCGACGCGATGGTCGCCGTCGGGAGCGGCAGCAGTCTCGACGTCGCCAAAGTCGCGAGCGCGCTGGGGAGCAACGACGACCTCGACGCTGCCGCCGAACACACTCTCGAAACAGGTTCGGTCCCGCTCGACGACGGCGGAACCCCGACGCCCGTCCTGGCGGTGCCGACAACGCTGGCTGGTGCCGACCTCTCGGTCCTCGCCGGCATCGGCCTCACGCTCGACCCCGAGAACACCCCCGAAGAGGAGATTCCGGGAGGTGGCGTTAGCGACGGTCGGCTGATGCCCGCGGCACTGTTCTACGACCTGGCACTGTTCGAGACCACCCCGAAGGGCGTGCTCTGTGCGTCGGCGATGAACGGCTTCGACAAGGCTGTCGAGTGCCTCTACTCGCCACACGCGACACCCGTGACCGACGGGACAGCGACGCGGGCACTCTCGCTGATGCAGTCTGGCTTCGAGACACTCCCCGAGGACGACATGGACGAGGACGCACTCTACGAGTCGGTCGCGGGGGTCGTCCTCGCGCAGTACGGCATCTCGACCCCCGATGTCTATCGCGCCTCGATAATCCACGCCTTCGGTCACGGCTTCAACGGCTACGGTATCCACCAGGGTACCGCCCACGCCATCCTCGCGCCCCATGTCCTCCGCTATCTCTTCGACGAGGTGGACGGTCGCTGCGACCTGCTCGCCGAGGGGTTCGGCGTCTCCGACGCGGACGCGACCGACGCGGAACTCGCCGAGGCAGTCGTCGATGCAGTCGCGAGCGTCAGGGACGACCTCGGACTCCCGTCGCGACTCCGGGAGATCGACGGGCTCGAACGTGGGGACTTCCCCGGTATCGCCGAAATCGTCGCGGAGGACGGCTTCCTCGACAACGCGCCCGAGGGTGTCGACCCCGACACCGACGACGTGGAGGCTGTCCTCGACGACGCGTGGTGAGGTGGGGGAGTAGCTGCCTGCATCGTGTCTCGGGGCCCTTCTCACACCTCTTTCGCTCGTTCGTGAACGGTAACGGAAGGGTGTGTACTGACCGATTGCGGTGAATCGAACGTCCGCCGAGCGAAGCGAGGCGGTTCACCGCCGGAGCCGTCGAAGACGGCGGAGGCGGCCTTTTTAACCCATGTTTTTGCCGCGAGTGGTACCCGCAGCGAGCGAAGCGAGCGAGGATACCCGAGCGGGAAAAACATGGCCTATATGCAACAGTCACGGACAGGCGCAATCGCGGCGGCGGACAGGACCGTGACACGCTGGTCGGTGGCTGCCCGGGGTGTGTGCGCCGGTCCCCAGCAGCTCGAACCGCTGACCGACCTGGAGGGAACGAGAGAACCAATGGTATCTGAAACCGAAGCCGCCACGGCGACCGAGTCGATCGACAGGTCGTACTCGAGGAAGTAGGGGCGCCGGTCACTCGAAGGGTGATACTGGACGGACGCTGTGCCGTCTCCGGAGTCGACNCTCCCGGCAGACGGCGGGTCAACAGGAAGCGTCTCCGGCCGGTGTCCGTAGCACGCGCGGTGTGTCAGCGAGGCGGGCGTACGAAACGAGACGGCATCCCGTCAGAACGAGAACAGACCGTCGTCGTCGCCACCGTCGTCGGTTGTCGTCGGCGTTTCAGTCGCTGTGGGCGTTTCGGTCGGCGTCTCGGTCGATGTCGGCGACGGGGTCGGGGTCCGCGTCTTGGTCGGCGTCGGCGTCTCCGTCGGGGTGGGTGTGTCAGTCGGCGTCTCGGTCGGCGTCTCCGTCGGGGTGGGTGTGTCAGTCGGCGTCTCGGTCGGCGTCGGCGACGGGGTTGGGGTGTCGCCCGGGAACAGCGGCGTGTCAGTCGGGGTCGGCGTCTCGGTGGGAGTCGGAGTTTCCGTCGGCGTCTCGGTGGGAGTCGGGGTTTCCGTCGGCGTGCCAGTCGGGAAAGGGGTCGCGGTCGGGCCCTGCGTCTCGGTGGGACCCTCGGTACCGGGCGGCGCAGTCGTCGGGGAACGAGTGCTGGTGGCGGTCGTCGACCCACCGTCGGTCGCGCCCGCCTCGTCGGTACTGGCCGTCACGGCGCCGCCGGAGTCCGTTCCAGGCGTGGACGTCCCGGTGGTGGGCGGAGCGTCCGTCGGAGCCGCCTGGGTCCCGTTCCCCGAGCCGGGTCCGGCCCCACCCAGCGTCCCGCCGGTCAGCGCGAAACTGATCCCGCCGATGAACAGCAGGATTCCGAGTCCCGCGAGGGCGAGCTGGAGTCCGTCGGCGAAGCGCAGCCCGTCGGCCGGACGACCAGCCCGCGAGCGACTCGACGCCGCGCCGTGGTCGAACGTCACGGGCGACGCCCTCCCGGACTGGTTCCCGGACGGGTAGCTGCGGGGGCGATTCGGGTCAGAACGCCGGAGACGTGGGGACGCATCGATAGGTACGTGTACCACTCCCGGCGGTTTTGTTATCGGTCGGGTAAGTTCGATACTCCGTCGTAGACTGCCGAGACCGACTGTGCGACGCGTTTACCGGACTCATAATAAATACCATCCCGGCCGTTGGTCGATGTGACCGGTCGGAGTTGCCCACCGCCCGGCCGGTTGCGCGATCAATCACCCGCGCTGCTCACCCCGATCCCGACTCCAGTCGGTTGCCCCCGGTCACCCCGACCGATCCGACTTCAGTCGGTTGCCCCGGTCACCCCGAGCCCCACCCGACTCCTGTCCAACCCCTCTCGGGTCGACCGGACTTTTATCGCGTACACGGCTCCCCCGTAGACGCGTCCGTACCGACCGAGACAGCCGTCGGAACCGACCGTCGACGGCGAGGGCCCGTTCGTTCCTGGCCGACTGCCCTCCCGCGCCCGCTCTCGAACGGGCCCCATCGCGTCCGGCACGGCCCCCATCGCCTCTGGCACGAGCCGTATCGCCTCTAGTACGGCCCCCATCGCCTCCGGTTCGTCACCAGAACAGCGCGATAAGCACGGCCAACCCATCAATCAGCGGAAATATTAACCGATGCAACGACCGTTAGAGGATACACTACTCGGTACAACGACTGGTGGAGTATTTATCGGCGTCCGTCGGACACCTGTGTATGTCGACGCTCCACGAGCTCCGGGGATTTCAACGCGATCTCCTGTTCGTCATCTGTGGGTTGTCCGACCCGAACGGACAGGAGATCAGGGCAGAGATGGAACAGACACTGAGCGACGACGTGCAACACGGCCGCGTGTACTCGAACCTCAACGACCTGGTCGATCTGGGGTACGTCCGGAAAGAGCGGGAGAACGGGCGTACGAACAGGTACATGCTCACCGAGGACGGGGAAGACGTCATCGAATCCAGACACGAGTGGGAGCGTCGCTACCTCAGACCGGGNGAGCCGCTGTAATCCGCCGGACGAGTGGCGGCAGTTTTCCCGGGAGACCGGGCCGCCGGATGCGGAACGGTCCGTGAGCAGGTCACGGAGCACTCTTCACGCACAGGTAGCATCCTCCCACACAGAGAGCAGCTTCCACGCACGGACCGCCGAGAGCACCGTCGACGCCCGTCAGAGAACAGGTGAGGGTAGTCAGAGGAGCCTGGACGGCAGTCCGCGGGATTCGGGTCTGAGGTAACGGGGGAGTCAGTCTGCTTCGGTTCAGTCCGATCTGGTCCGGTCCAGTCCAGTCCAGTCCAGCGTCACTCGATGTAGCCGAGGTCGGCGAGTCGGCCCTCGATGTCCGCTTGCACCTCGACGGAGTCGGCGCCGTAGGGCGGATAGCTCGTGGGGGCCGCCGGTGAGGTGACAGGCAAGACGGTGCCGTCCATGCGGTCGCTGGGCGGGATGCCCATGCTCGCGAGAATCGTCGGTGCGACGTCGAACAGGTGGGGTTCGCAGACCGGGTCGGCGTCGATACCCTCGCCGGCCGCGACGAAGACGCCGTGTCGCTTGTGGTTCCACGCGGTCTTGCGCTCGCCGAACGGGTCGCCGGCGAGCTGGTCCGAGAGGAAGTGCTGGAAGTCGTTCGGAACGATGACCACGTCCACCGCCTCCTCGAGCTCCGGGCCGTGGAAGTAGTCTTCCCGGGGCCCGACCTCCTCGAAGACCGGTTCGCCGCCGGGGGCCGTCACCGATTCGAGTGCGTCGATGATCTCGGCGCGGACGGCCTCGTAGTCACCCGGCGGAACCACACCCTCCGGTTCCCGTCCCTCCAGGTTGATGCGGACACCCAGTTCGGTGCGAGCCCGCAGATAGGCCGTCGACGCGGGGAAATCGACCTGCTCGGTCCCGGTCTGGGAGACGTTCGAGGGCAGGTGCTGGCTGACCGTGTCAGCGAGGTTGACCCGTTCGAGTGCCGCTCTGACCCTGTCGGCGGTCAACCCGACCGACGCGGCGCGCGCGGCGGCCCGTTCGACGAACGACGGTTCCCAGGACTCGCTCGTCTCCCCGCGCCGGAGCTGTTCGCGGATGGGCGACCAGCCCGGCATCCCTTTACCGCCCTTGGCGCCGGTGACGAACCCCTCGCTGCGGAGGTAGTCGTTGACGCGGAACTGCGGGCGCTCGTAGGGCCCCATGCCGTGGTCGCTGGCCAGGAACACCCGGTCGGGGTCACAGTCGTCGAGGACGGCTCCGATGGCGTCGTCGGTCGCCTCGTAGACCGGCCGGACCGCGTCCCAGTCGCCGTCGAACTCGTGGAAGACGGTGTCCGGGCGCTGGAACTGAACGAAGCCGAAGTCGGGGTCGTGCCGGTCGACGAGACACCGGAACGCGTCGCCGCGCATCCGCACGAGGTTCTGGTACTCCTCGACTTTCTCCGCGTCCGTGTAACTCTCGTCGTCGGTGTGGTAGGACGGGTAGATGCGATAGTCACCGATCTCCGGACGGACCGATTCGAGGAGTCCAGGCGGGTGACACTCCGGGTCCTCCGGTCCCATGAACCCAGGGATCACCGCGCCGTCGATCGCGGGCGGGGGCGCCGTCACCGGCGCGTTGACGACGACGCTCGACCGGTCGTGACTGTCGAGCAGTTCCCACATCGTGAACTCGTTGACGTCGCCGGAACTGACGACGCGCCAGTCGTAACCCTCGTAGGTCACGAAGCCGTAGACGCCGTGTTTCCCGGGATTGACGCCGGTGTACAGCGACGGCCACGCGCTCGGGGTCCAGGGTGGGATCTGTGACTCCATCGGTGCGCAAAACCCGTCGGTACAGAGCGATTCGATAGCCGGGATACGTCCCTCGTCGAACAATCGTCGAAACACCGGGAGGCAACCGGCGTCGATGCCGATCAGGAGCGTCTCCACGTCCGCGTTACTCATGCGCGATCACCCGAAACGTCGCGAGATCCATCGCCGAGTGTGGTGGTGCCCTCTCTCGACGACGTCCGGGGCGTCCGCTGTCGCTGACTCATCGAAACGTGGTTGTACTGCATTTCATTTCATTATGAATCCGGTAAGCCGCCGAGCGGCGGTTTCGTCGAAACGCCGGCGAGCCGGCGATTGACGGTCACAGCACGATTCCGGCGACCCGCCGGACGGCGAGAAGTCGTATGGACGTCGCGACCTGGTCGGCCGCGTCACAGTCCATCGGTTACCGCGGGTAGGCGTTCGTCGAATACGGTCGGTGGAGGTTCGTCAGTTACTGCGGGAAGGTGTTACGCTTCCGCGTCGTCTGTCTCGGTTTCCTCGCCCGTGCCGTCGTCGGCCGGCGACTCGGTCTCGTTACTCGTGCCGTCGTCGGCAGGCGTCTCGGTTTCATCGCCCACGCCGTCGTCGGCAGGCGTCTCGGTTTCATCGCCCACGCCGTCGTCAGCCGGGGACTCGGTTTCGTTACCCATGCCGTCGTCAGCCGGGGACTCCGTGTCTGCACCGATCCCGTCTTCGGTGGGCGTGGGCGTCGCGTCGCCGAGCGGTTCGTCGGTGTCCATTCCGTCGTCTATCGCGCCGTCTGTCCCGTTCTCTGCTCCCGGGCCCGGGCTCGAACAGCCCGCGGCGACTACGAGCAGGGCCAGCAGGGGGACGAGGATCATCTTCTGGTTCATGCGGCAGTTAGTGCCGGGTTCCGTCGGGTGATAAACCGGTTATGTCGTTCCGACTGTTGTTACCGATCAACCGATCATTCCGCAGAAACCTCGGTCAGGGACCCTCAGACGGCCATCGACGTATGTCGTCTAGGTGGCCGCTAAACGGTCGCACTCGCCACAGCGACAGTAACTGACTGCTACCGGGTTGACAGTCCCCATCCTTAAGTCAGACGGGCGTCATACACCAGTGAACCGTGACTTCCCACGACAGCAGCACTTCCAGTTCCGGGACCGACAACCAGCGAGAGGTGGTGCTCGACCTCTTTCAGGACCGGGACGGCGCTGTTACCGTGGGAGATCTGTCGGAGACGGTCGCCCGGGAGTGGACCGGCGAGGAGTCACCAGAACTCTCCGTCTCGGGCGACGTCCACGAAGCACTCGTCGAGCAGATACTCCCGAAGCTTGACGACGAGAACCACGTCGACTTCGACAGCGAGCGCGGGCTGGTCTCACCGACGTCGGACGCCCGATTCGCGACCCGACTCCTGGACCGGCTGTGCCAGTGAGGTCACTGTGACCCGAGGTTGTGTGCGACCAGTTTACCGGTCGCGGTCCGGAGGCGCTGTGAGATCGCCGACGGAGAGACGTCGAACATGTTCGCGAGGTCGTGCTGGGTGATCCCGCGCGGCGTCTCGAAGTACCCGTTGTCGATCGCCGTCACCAGGAGTTCCCGCTGGTCAGTGCTCAGAACGGCGCCGTCGGGGTCGTCGACCGACCCCATGCGGGACAGTCGCGCCACCTCCATCGAGATCTCTGCGTCACCGCACCTGTCCGTGAGTTCCGTCAACACCGTCCTCGTCGAGAGGTGCGTCCGCACTGTCCAGCCGTCCCGATTGCACCTGGTGTCGCGGACGACGGCATCCACGCCGTCGAACAGCGGCAGCAATCGTTTCGCGCGCTCGGAGACGCACACTCGATAGAGGCGTTCGGTCTCGAACTCCGCGACGAGCCGCCGACCGGCCACGGTCGCGTCCTCTTCCAGTGCCTCCTCGAGTCCGCCGAAGCGCTCGCCCGATGCGGTGACGAACAACTGGTCGGAGTTGTGCCCCGTCCAGGACTGCACGTCGAGTCGAAACGACAGGTTCGGAAACGCGGCGGCCGTCGGCGTCACGACGAGATCCAGATGTGAGAATCGAATCTCGGCGTCGACGTCGTACGTTCCCTCACTACCGACGTCCGTTCCGGTCGCCCCAGGACCGTCATCTCCTGTCCGAGCCATCGAATTTGATACGCTATCTGCAGATCGCATTCACCGGATATCCGTTCCTCCGGTGCAAAGGCTCGTCCGCTATTATCAATGATTGGTTTCTGGTTCCCCGGCCTAGATAGCTAGTTCGGTGGTCGTGGGATGGGTCTCTCACCGCGAGTCCCGCGGCGGACGTCCGGGTTCTCGTTCGGGGTCCGGACCCGGGACAGAAAGAGATACAAGAACGTTTCGAGAGTTAAGGGGGTGGATCACGCCCCCGACGGCGTTTACGCACGGACTAGCCGCCAGCAAGGGGTGCTAGCCTACATACGCGTGCCCGTGTACCTTCCGGGCGAGGAGCCCACGCATGAACAACCTCACAGCGCTTCAGCGAGACCTCCTGTTCGCGATCAACAGCCTGGACGGATCGAACGGTCAGGAGATAAAGACCGAACTCGAACGAACGCAGGACCGTGAGATCGGTCGGACGCGGTTGTACACGAACCTGGACGAGCTCGTCGCCGAGCGGTTCGTCAAGAAAGCGTACGAGAACGGTCGAACGAACCGATACTCCCCGACGGAGAAAGGGCGGCGCGCGGTCCGGTCGCGGTTCGAGTGGGAGGAGCAGTACCTCTCGGCCACGGCTCAGTGACGGCCCTTTCGGCACGCGGTCGGGTGCGGTCGCAGACTCCGTCGGTTACTCTCTCCGGTCGGCCCACGTCGCTCGACAGGACTGGCTACAGAACGTGTACACTCCCTGGTCGCCGACGGGAGCGGCGACCGGATGCCAGGACGCCAGACGAACGAACGTGTCGCAGTTCGCACAGCGACCTCGCGTGAGCGACCGCCGGGTTCGGGACTGCCCCGCTCGCCCACAGTCCGTGCCGTCGCTCCCAGCCGGGGACCACTCCATGCCGGCCGAACACGTGGAACCGAGATATCTCTCGTCGTTCACATCTGGCTCTCTTAAGTAGGCCACGCCGGCGAACCGCGACGGAATCCGCGAACATTTGTCCGAGGTCGACGAACGGATAGCCATGTCGGACACGGACGTCGACAGCCCGGACGACACGATGCGTGAACGGGCCGCCGCGAGCCGGGCGAAACTCTGGCTGTTGCTCGACGCGAACCGGCGGGTGATCACGGCGGCGCTCGTCGTCGTGGTCTTCGCCGTGCTCGTCGCCGTCGGGACGCTCGGACCGGTGGAGATCCGCGAGTCGATGTCCCAGAGCGACCCGGTCGAGACGGCGTTTCAGGGCTTTCTCACGGCCATCATCACCGGCGTCACGCTCGTCGTGACGCTCAACCAGCTCGTCCTCTCGCAGGAACTCGGCGGCGTCGGCGACCAGCGCGAGCGGATGTCCGGCTCGATGTCCTTCCGTAGCGACGTCGAGGATACCGTCGAGGCAGGGGTCGCGCCGCCCGAACCGGCCGAGTTCCTCCAGGCGTTGCTGGACTCGACCGCCGCGAGCGCCGACGACCTCGCCGACGCCGCCGGGGACAGCGACGACCAACAGTTCGTCGAGCGGGCCGAAAAACTCGCGGAGGGCGTCGCCGGCAACGCGAACGCGGTCGCCGACCGACTCGACGACTCGGAGTTCGGGGCCTTCGACGTGCTCTCGGCAGCGCTCGATTTCAACTACTCCTGGAAGGTCTACGAGGCGCGCCGACTCCGGGAGGACCACGACTCGCTCTCGCCGGCCGCCGAGGACGCCCTCGACGACCTGGTCGACACGCTGACGTTCTTCGGCCCGGCGCGCGAACACGTCAAGACGCTCTACTTCCGGTGGGAACTCGTCGACCTCTCGCGGGCGATGCTCTACGCCGCGGTCCCGGCCCTGCTCGTCTCCGTCACGATGATCCTCTACGTGACCGACCCCGCCATGATCAGTGGCGTGACCCTGGGCGTGGACAACCTCGTCTGGCTCACGAGCGCCGCAGTCGCCGTCGCGGTGCTCCCCTTCGCCCTCCTGCTCGCGTACGTCCTCCGGATCGCCACCGTCGCCAAGCGCACGCTCGCGATCGGCCCGTTCGTCCTGCGCGACACCGACCGGTCGGCCGACATCGACTGGGAGGAGTGACCGGGGACCAGCGTCGAACGACGGCGTTGTCACTCAGCTGTATCCCCGCCAGCGCGACCCGCACTCTTTGCACTTGGAAGATTGTGGCTCAGCGGGGGTTACTTAAGAACCTTACTCAAACCTTATTAGTGGGTTGTTCGGAGACGCTTACCGCAGGTAATTGCTCGGTTGAGATAATCCCGTCACGTCTGTCGATTCTTGCGTTACGCAAGTTTCCAAAATCACCCCTTTCGAGAGCGGGTCAAATCGATAGACGGCGGCGGGGTAACACTTAAGTCAACTTACCTCGAACGCGATATGGAAACTCAGAACCGAACAAACGTCGAATCGACCGAGTACAACAGCGCCAAGACCGACCTGACTGACTTCCTCTCAGAGCGGTCTGAACTCGTCGTCACATTCGAGGAACCTGACGATGACAGAGAACGACGGTACGACTCTGTCCCGGTTGCTCGGACTCACGATGATGAGATTGCTGGAGTGAGCGACTTCCCGAGCGGCAAGAATCACGGGAGAGGCAACTTCAGCAAGAACACGTTTATCCGCTACCGTGACACCGTCACCGACTTCCTCGAAACACAGGGTGTGACCGACCTAATGGCCGTCACTCCTCGGGAAGTCAACCGCTACAATCAGGTGATGAATCAGCGGAACTACGCTCGCACGACCAGAGACCTCAATCTCGCCACGCTGGAAGCCTTCTTTAAGTGGGCTGAGACGGAGTGGCGTGCGCCTCGGGAAGACCGGATTAGCGAAACCATCTCCGCAAAGCGTGACGACTTGGACGTAGGTGGCGACGAGAAGTCGCGGGCAGGTGACGACAACCACCGTATCTCGACCAAGCGGGCAGAGGAGATAATCGGACAGTTGGCGGAGTACGAATACGCCAGTCGTCGCATGGTCGAGTTTCTGCTCATCTATCACATCGGGTGCCGCAAATCCGCACTCCTGTCTATCAACTGTTCGGACGTGAAGCCGGAGCGGGGCATCATCGAAATCCGCAATCGTCCCGAGGAGTCTGGGGTTCGACTCAAGCGAGGGAACAAGGGAGAGCGTGACGTGAACATCGCCAGTGGCGTCATGAACGTCGTCACTGACTACATAGAGGAGAAGCGTGTCGAGCCGAGAGACGGCAGTGACGCACTTCTCACGTCATGGGCTGGCAGGATTGACGACAGTACCCTCTACCGAGACATCACCGGACTCACGAAGTGCGGGGAGTGCCGCTACCGTGACGTGATGGACGAAGAAACGTTAGTGAAATATCAGATGAGGAGTGATAAGCCGGACCCTGATGACAGACTCACCAACCAAGATGCGTCCCACTGTCCCCATGCTATCGGGTGCCACGACCTACGCCGAGTTGCCATCACTCGGATGCGGGACGAAGGTGTCTCGTGGGACACTATCAGTGGTCGAGTGAACGCTACAGTCCAGATGCTAAAAGACCACTACGACTCACCGACTCACGCACAGGCGGCAGACCGTCGCCGGGAGGAGGTACTGAACGCTCTGTAGTCGCCACTACTCACGCAAGACAGGGAAGTCGGAGGAACCCGACTCCCAGAATTGAAGAAGAACTCCCGGAACCAGTTTGAGGAGTTATGTCAGAGCAGTTTGAACTTCAGAACCCTCCCGCAAACGCACCCGCCTCGAATCCTTGGAAAACGAGGCAACCATGTTCAAACTATCCGAGGAGACCGCCCGACTGCTCCGAGGCGACTATCTCACCAGTGCCAGTGACTTCTACCTCAGTCGTGCCAGTCAACTCCTCTGCGAGATTCCGGCGGCTCATGATGTACTCGCGGAAGATGTACTCCTCCGTCTTGTCGTGAGGTGACTCACCTAATTCTAAGTCGCGGTACTCGTCTGCGGGAAGGTTGTTCACTACTCCCTCAAGTTCCCGGTGAGCCTCACGAGGAATGTGGAGAGTGATGGTAGTCGTCTGAGCACACATCAGCGACCCTCTACAATCTTTTCGCGCAACTCAGCACGCTTCTTCTCGGCATCGCTAAGCCCCTCCAGTTCCTCGGGGGACAGTTCCTCGGTGGCGCGATGCTCACCCCTCCGTCGAGCATGAAGGCTCTCACGCTTTGCCTCAGCGTCGCCTACAGTGTCCAGAGCCTCACGTACTGCCCCGACCATGACCTCATCCAAGCGGTCACTGTCGAGTTGTTCCAGTTCCTCATAGATGTCGTCAGGGACTTCTATAGCGAACTCTTTACTCATTGTTTACCTGTCTCTGTTCAGCGAGATAGCGTATGTAAGCACCCTGAGAGATACGGCTCTCTCCAAAGTCTCGTTCCATCGCTTCGCGCAATACCGTCTTTTCTCTATCCGTTAGTTTAACGTATCTACTTGCCATATACACTAATATCCTCCTATCAATCGGCAGTACCCACTGCCCACTAACTCTGTTTACACTACGTCCTCAATATACTTAAGTGTTTCGGTTGAAAGGAACCAAATCAGTTGCCACTTCACGGATTCGTGACATAGGCGCTGTCAGCCTGCCGCACTCGACCGAGTCAGCGGGGAGCCGGGTGTATTCGAGGAGAGGGTATAGAGCGAGACAGTGGGCGTCAGGGTGGGGGAGAGAAGTGTTACTCACTTCGTCAAAAATCGCATCTGAGTAAAAATCGGTGGGTACTATCCGTTTGCCTGACCACCAAGGACTATGGAGTATGAAGTGAATACTGAAGAACCCCTCCCAGTGGCTGTCATCCAAGCGGTCAGCCAAGCCGAGAACTCCCCTCCTGAAGCACTTCCACCACTCACAGAGACGGTAGACCCAGACGCATTGGACAATCTGTTTCGTCGTGGAAGGTCAGGTAGTGTGTCATTTACCTACAGCGAGTCTGTTGTCACGGTCGACCACTGCGAGTTAGTCACTGTAGAAGCGGGGACTACTGCGTAGAAGTGGACAGAAACGCATTTATCTGACCCCACGGCAACTACAAAAATTATTCCAGACCTACTCTTCGCTCAAACGTGGCTCCACAGCAGATATATCCTGTGAATTAGGTAGCGCCCTTATATATGCGCTCGGACAAATCGCTCGTTATAAAAAACGCGCCAGCGCATCAACGAAAGAGTTAAGTATCTGTAGCACTTAGTATGGGTTAGGTCAAGTGGACTTCTCAGACGGGCACCGCTTGACTTTACCCCATCTCACAATTCGTTTCATATCCCCTGAGCAGTGGGTTTTCATCGGTTGTGCGTCACTCGCGCATTACCGAAACACTTAAGTTATAGTAGCACGTACTTACTTGTATACTACCTCGTGAGATGGGGTGGTATGTGGACTCGACTGACGCCCTGATACACTGTCTGGAAGACTGACAGAGTGTCGGCTCACTCTCGCGGCTCATAGTACGCCCGTCTGGAAAAGGTGGCATATCCACTGGGTAGCCACTCGTCCGAACCCCTCGCAGGACATAGGAACCACGTCCGACTGAGCATTGCTCATACGTGCGTTTGGGTGGGGGGAGTAGGATACTGAATCGGGGAAATCACCACTAACGGTCGTCTCTATCGGTGCTGGTGAGATAGCCCAAGCACTCGGGTTCCTGTCCCTAAGTCTGAGAACTCACTCAAAGACTTAGGACGGCGACGTTCAACCGCTCTGCCTGTCTGGAATATTACATCAACAGCATACAGCATCAAAGTAGTGTTTGGATTGCTGTCAACTCCTCGGTGGAGTGAGTGACGCCGTCTCGTACAAGATTGTGGCGGGCGGTGTCTCGTCCGAGTAGTTGGCATACGGTCACTCGGACGACCTCGGTTAGAGCCTCTCGTCCGAACTCGTGGCAGGCTGGCGACTCGGACGACTCGGTAGTGTGCGGCATCTCGTACGAGACGCTACGCTGGCTGTCTCGCTGTCTGAGCCACGGCTGTCGTCAGCCCGGACACTCCAGACAGGCTGATGGGCTGATGTCGTGTCCTGAGTCATGCCCATCTCCTCGAAGGGTTGGTACACGACCGACACCCAGAAGTGTGACAGTCGTTTTGATGGGTTTCTCCGACCGTCAACCCCCACCCTCTACGGACTCAGGAGAGGGCGAATCGGCAGGTTGAATACCCTCCAGACCTATGTTTCATGTGGACTGTTCACCGATGCAATCCTTCCACGACCCACAAATCCGAAAGTGCCGTTTTCGGGGGTTTGAGTGGGTTCTTAGTTGTATTCTCTCCAGCGGTACCCACAGTCTTTGCACTTGAAAAATCTGGTCGGCGGTTCGTCGGCGGACCCGGTCTGTTTGATCGTGTACCAGGCCTCGGTGTGTCCGCAGTCGTCACAGACGACGTCGGTGGCGGTCGGTTTGCCCTCGAAGTCGGCACCCTCCTCGGTCTCGATGACCTCGTCGCCGCTCTGCTCGTCGGTGCTGACGAACTCGGCGGCGCGCTCGGTGTCCTTGGCGACGGTCTCACCACAGGCCGAACACACCATCTCCTCGCCGTCCGCGTGCATCATCGACCCGCACTCGTCACAGAACTGCATGAGTACACCCCCTAGGAGCGCCGGGCCACAAGAATCGCACGCTCCCGCCGGCGGTCGGCCCGGTTTCGAACGGCGACCGCTGTGTCACTCGTACGTTTCGCCGAGTTCACGCCGCTCGCGGACGACCGGGCAGTTCGAGACCCGCACCTCGTCGGTGCCGACGAACGTCAGGACCTCGGTTCCAGGGTGGCCGCAGGCGGTCTCGGGCGGCGCGGAGAAGTGGGGACACGTCTGACAGAACCGACCTTTCGGCACCTCGACGACCTCGGCCGCGTCCTCCGGGACGGACTCGCCACCGAGCGCCTCGCTCTGTTTTTGCTCGACGCGTTCGGCCTCGCCGGTGAACCGCTCCCAGACCTCGTCCGGGTCGACGCTGTCGACGTCGACCTGGCGGAACGGACTGTCGGCCGACTCGAAGGGGTCACCCCGCGAGACGTCGACGTCACCGAACGCGTCGCCCTCCTCGGCCGGCTCGCCGTCGAGATACTCGAACGGGTCCCCGGACGTCCCGGGTCTCTCCGATGTCCCCCGTTCGTCCGACGGGGTCACGCGGTCGGCGTCCGCCCAGGGTTCGGATTCGTCGTCCGTGCGGGGCTGGGACCCGTCGTCGGGGTCGTCCTCGTCGAACGCCTCGAAGGGGTCGCCCTCGCGGTCGCGGTACGCGTCGACGTCGAGGTCGTCGAAGGGGTCGTCGGACACGGCTCACTCCCGGCGGGCGGCGTCGGGGACGTTCGAGTCGCCAGTCTCCTCGCCGCCCTCCAGTTGTTTCGCGACGGTCAGTCGGGGTTTGCCGAACAGTCCGCCGGGCAGTTCCACGTCGTTGACCGCGGCGCTGCAGTGTGGGCAGCGCGGTTCGGTGAGCAACGCGATGTCGACGGGTTTCTCGCAACTGTCACAGACCGCGCGGTCGACGTCGGCCTCGGCGGCGGACTGTCTGAGTCCCTCGATGGCTCGTCTCCCACTCGCGTCGGTCTCGACGTCCTCCCTGAGGTCGCTGACGACCCACGCCACCGTCTGGAGTTTCTCCTCGACGTCGTCGAGGCGGTCGACGGCGGCCTCCAGGCCGGCGACTCGCCGGTCGAGCTCCTCGCGCTGGCCGGCCCCGTCGTCGAGATGGTCCTCGATTGCGTCCAGCCGCGAAACCAGGTCGCTCGTCTCCTCGGCCAGACGCTCGACCTCGTCGAACTCCGGGTGTGCGTGGTCGGTCGCTGCCTTCGCGTCGGCTTCCTTCTTGACCTGAACGACCCGCTCGCGGACGTCGCGGATCTTCTCGTCGAAGTCGCGCTCGACACGGTCCAGGTCGGCTTCGAGACGACTCTCGACGGCCTCGACGTCGCCCGCGTCGACCCCGCCACCGTCGACCCGCTCGCTCACCGCGCTCGCGATGTCGGGGAGTCGCTCGGTGACGACCGACCGAACCTGGTCCTCGACGTCGCCCCCGAAGGTAGCGGACACGTCGTCGTCGCCGAGTTCCGAGGCCGTGCGGTACGAAGAGAGCAACTGGACGACGACCGTCTCGCGGTCGACACCGAGTTCCGCCGCCTTCGCGTCGAGCCACTCGTCGACGGCCGAGGGCAGTCGGGCCGAGACGACCCGGTTGTCCGAGGACTCGCTCGCCATTGCAGTACGGTCAGGCGAGTAGATAGTTAAGGGTTCCCCGCCCATTCTCGAAAATCGATCCGGAGAGTCCGCGCCTCGATGCCGAACTGCCCTCACTCACCGGATCTTCCTGACGTCACTGATGTCGAAGCCGTCGTCGCCGATCTCCGTCTCGAACTGGACGATGTCCTCGTCGGCGATGGCGGAGAGAACGCCCCGGAACTGTTTGACGACGAGGGTGCGTGCGCGGGTGCTGCCGCCGCTGGCCCACTGGAATTCGAGCGTACCGGCGACGCCGTCGAGCAACTGACCGTACTCGGTATCCGTGACCGTCTCGCTGTTCAGGTGGACGAGTATCAGCCCGTTCCAGCCGCTGGCACCCTTCTGGAGGCCCTTGACCAGGAAGGCGATATCCGACCAGTCCAGCGCCTCGTCGCGGCCGGCCGTGCTGACGAGGTCGGTCAGCGAGTCGACGACGACGAGGTTACCCGGCGCGTGCCCGGTCAACAGGTCGCCGAGCGACCCCAGTACGTCGCCCCGTTCCTGGTGTGAGCGCAACTGCGTGATGTCGCCCGTCCGGTCGGCGTACCAGTCACGGGGGATCGGGCTCCGGTGGAAGTACTGCTCGGAGAGGTCGTGGACGGTCACTTCGTCGAAGCCGGCGTCGACGATCTCCCGGTCCATGGTCAGGGCGATCTCGTCGGCGATCTGGTCCTCGCCCGCGGTAAAGGAGATGTAGTGGACCTCACTGGGCGGCGCCGCGTCGGCCGCCAGGTCGCCGTAGTAGAGCTCGTGTAACTCCGGGTCGCTCCGGGCCAGGGCGTTCAGGAGCGCGCTCGTGTGCATGAACTCCCGCGAGCCCGCGCCCCCCTCACCGGCCAGGAGCACGACGCTCCCCGGCGGCGTCCCCCCGCCGATCGTCGTGTCGAGTTGCCGTACGCCGAAGGGGATCCTGTCCATGTACTCTCGACTCCGTCGCGGCCGCTTACCTGTTGTGGCCACAGTTTCAGTCCTAATAACGAGGCTGGTACGTTCGGTATCGATCTCGTTACTCACTCGTCGGAGACGGTCGCTCCCTCGTCGCGCGGCCTCGTGACGAGGACGTCGCCCGCACAGTCGGCGGCCGCGAGCGCCTCCCGGGCAGTCTCGGCGACCGACGCCTCGTAGTCGGCACCGGTCAGCGCGTAGACGGTGGGTCCCCACGAGGACTGCCCGGCGCCCGCGACGGCGGCGTCGTCCGAGAGGCGCTCGACGAGTTCGCCCGCCGGTGGGCGGTAGACGCCGCCCTGTTCGTCGGCGTACCAGGCGCCGTTGAGCCGTCCCAGGCGGG
>JGI12480J12845_1000049_pt1 | contig 43204 bp, 40 predicted proteins | sample A23M3SouthBayCA_2_FD_12845 | JGI IMG/M metagenome (IMG submission 12845) | reverse complement strand
GAGCCACAGGTGACCGCGACGCGGTCGGCGCCAGTGTTCCGGATCGTGCGCGCGGACTCGGCGGGGGACTGGTCGAGGTACGACCGCGCGGCGACCTCGCTGGTGACGAAGAGATCCGCGGTCGCGGCGACCTCGTCGATCGTCGGGAGGCTCGTCCCGCGGCCCCGGAGTTCGGACAGCGGCCCCGAAAGGTCGAAGACGAGTGTCTCGATAGCACCCGACTCGCGCAGTTCGACGAGACGGCTGACGACCGGTTCCGGTGCGTAGGCGCTCGTGAAGACGCAGTCGGCGGCCCGGCAGCGGTCGCAGTCGCGTTCGGAGAGTCGCAACTGGGGGACGCTGTCGCCGCCGGCGACGATCATTCGACCACCGTCGGGGCCGCGCAGAATCAGCGTGTACGACGACTCACCGTCCCCGCGCTGGATGGCGGGGGTCACGCCGTACTCGTCGAGTGAGTCGACGATCACGTCGGCTGCGTCGTCACGGCCGACTCGCGAGACGACCGTCGCGTCGTATTCGAGGGTCGCGAGCGCACAGGCCACGTTCGCGGCGACACCCCCGGCGCGTTCGGAATAGTCGGTGACGAAGGCACCGCCGTCCGGTTCGGGCAGATTCGTGAGGGCGTAGACCCGGTCGAGCACCGCGCTCCCGACGCAGACGACCGCTGTCATCGACTGGCCACCGCCCTCATCCGAGTGACCGCCTCCAGTCCGTCCGGGAACCTGCCCGACCGAGACATGTGCCATTCGAGCGCACACCGCAGAATAAAGTGCTCGATCTGCCTCGTCGACGACGAGACGGGTCTTCGAACGTCGGCCCTCCCGAGCCTGATCCCCTGTTGCCCACCCGAGTGTGGTGACGTCTGGTTCGTCTCGGTCGTGGTGCTGTCAGAAATATATGTAAAATATCATTTTTTGTATTCTAACTAGAAATATATGTGTACTATTTCTATACTTGCCGTGTAGGTCGACCCGGAACTGGCAGTCGGCATCCGCGAGGGATAGACCACAATAATTCGCGCCCTATGTTTCTATATCACCGGTTTGGATGGTGTTCGTACGGGTTCTCTCGATCGCTCCCTGCCAGCGCTGTATAGCGGGTCGTCTCCGTTGCGTACGGACGCCGTCTCCGTTGCGTACGGACACTATCCGCCCACAGAGGGCCTATCTTCTGCTATCGTCGAGCGCGGTCGCCGGTCGGCTGGTGCATCCGCCGGTGTACGGAAACGGGACTCGGTCCGGCCAAAATTATCGAAATAATAGATTAGATTGAATTCTGATAAATTGGGCGTATGTCGTGGGCTCTACCTGGACCGACCGTCGAGGAGTTGTCTCTCGCCCAACGAACGGCGGTCGGTCCAGACGACCACAGCCCCGAGTCGTTCCGTCCCGTGGTCGGGCACGCAGTGTTCGGACGCCCCCTCCGGCCACAGTCGGTCTCTGCTGCGACCCGAAACGTTAATTATCGGGTCTACGAGACGGGGATATGCCGGAGAGACCGACCCTCGTCTTCACCTTCGCCGACCAGCTTCGCCTCCAGTCGTGTGGTTACAGCGACGGGTACGCGGACGATCCGGAGCCGTACACACCGAACGTCGACGGACTCGCCGGCGAGTCGGCCGACTTCCGGAACGCTGTCTCCGGCAGTCCGATCTGTGCGCCGTATCTGCTGAGTTCTTCGGGGATCTGGTTCAGGTGGTCGCCAGTGCCGAGTATCTCGACTGTCTCGGAGATCCTGGACTCTATCTCGGCGTTCGAGAGGCACTCGTCTTTCGGCTCGAGATATCTGTCCTGCATCGGTCGATTTTTCATCGACAGGTACGCTGAGACGCCAGAGTGGTCCAGCTGTACTACTGGATGACTCCGGCTCATCGAATTACAGTATTAGTCTTGTAATGGGTTGGGGGGCACTTCTATCCGTCAGCGGGAACAGAACGACGTTAGGCGTCCTACAGGCGGTACCGATACCCGTGAAGCACTGCCGGTTCAACGGTATTGACGATCCTGCAAAACCATCGAGAGACAGACACGGAAACCAGTCGGAACGCACCAGTAACCGCTTCAAGACGCTACTATTTGCGTATCGGGTTCTGCGAGACGGGTCACCGATACCTCTCACCTGTTCAGGGCCCCAAATGGACAGTGTCGAATCGACCGAGATCGGAGGAAGTCACGCCAGTGGTTGCGTACTGAAACAGTGCCGGCCGAAACGGTATACACTCGGCCAGTCTGGTCTCTGGCTGCTATACCATTGCTACAATCACAGTCAATTTCGTTGTGAACCAGGGACAATGAACCGTGGTGAACAATATAAATACAATGCTGTATAAATTAGTTAGATGGGCACATCACTCCCCGAAGTCAACGCATATCGCCCAACTTTTCTGACCAAGATGAACAATCTCTATCCAATATTATCGACTCTCACCCCCACGATAACATGGGGAGCACAAGAGCATGGCAAGACTATACAACAATACTGAATCAAGTTCGTCGATGATGGGTTAAAATGTGTAATCATTGATTATGTTGTGTCTTATTCAATATCGTTCAGTATAAGTCCAAGCCATACAACTATTGAAACTTGATAAGTGTGAGTGAAACACTCAGAATTACCAACGTTACGGGCCGTGACCCCGCTCAGGAGCTACTAATCGTACGTTGTATTCAACTCAATTATGTTCGAGACGTCTCTGAGCCTGGCTGGTAATTTCTCCCGGAATCGTTCGTTCTGGAAACGGCTGGTCGGCCCCGAAACGCTGATCGCCCCCTCAACCTCGTCACTATTCGTAACGATGGGAACCGCGACACACCGGAGCCCCTTGACACGTGCCTCGTCGTCGAACGCAACCCCTCTTTCACGCACGCGCTCCAGTTCATCGAAGAGCGCATCCCGGTCCGTTATCGTGTTTTCAGTCGATCGTGGCAAGCCGTGCTGGTCAATGATTTCGTCCACCCGTTCTTCAGGCAGATAAGCGAGAATGGCCTTCCCCAGTGCTGTGTTGTGGAGGTGGATCTGCTGTCCAATGTACGAATCGGTTTTAACAGCGTTTTCTCCGTGCGCGCGATGCAGATAGATCCCTTTCCCCCTCGTTTCCACGACGAGGTTGGTCATCTCGCCCGTTTCCTTCGCAAGCGCAGTCACTTCCTGTTTTGCAGTAGCGTAAATCCGTTCTCGTCGACGTGCATGGCCACCGAGGTTGAGGAACTTCAGGCCGACACGGTAGCGATTTCCTTCCTTTGTCACGTAGCCGTCCTTCCTGAGAGTGTTGAGGTAGTTGTGGACGCTGCTTTTTGAGAGGTCAAACTCTTCGGTAAGTTCCGCGAGTGTGGCTTCGTTCTTCTCTTTGAGCGTCTCGAGCAGTTCGAACGTAGTTCTGGTTGATTTGATCTCGTTCGACGAGTTCATCGTTATGAAGTCGTTGAGACGGCCACCCTCATAAAACTGGTCCAGTAATAGTGAACGACGATTAACTTTGTTTCCAGAGCCGATCGACGGTTGCGTCGGTGAATATTAGCAACCACGGTGATCGGAGTGCGCGAGCCCAAAACAAATATATGCGTTCCTTCTCTTGAGGTGGTATGAGCGAACTGCCAGCGATCGGACTTGGTACTTGGCAAAACACCGATCCCGATGTCTGTGCCGAGACTGTCCGAACGGCGCTCGAAACAGGATATCGACACGTAGATACCGCGCAGTACTATGGAAACGAAGAGTACGTCGGTGCAGGCATCGAAGCGGCGGATGTCGACCGAGACGACATCTTCGTCGCGACGAAGGTCCACGCCGAGAAGTTTGGCCTCGGCTACGAGGAAGTCATCGAAGGGTTCGAAATCAGCCTCGAACGACTGGGTCTCGAGTATCTCGATATTCTCTATGTCCACTGGCCTGTCGGAAACTACGACGCCAACGAGACGATGCGGGCGTTCGACGAGCTCCACGACGACGGGCGTATCGAGAATATCGGTCTGAGCAACTTTTCGCCTTCGCTACTCGACGAGGCCCGTGACGAACTGACCGCTCCGCTGTTTGCCCATCAGGTCGAGATGCATCCACTGTTGCAACAGGAAGAACTGCTCTCGTACGCGCAGAAACACGACCACTATCTGGTCGCGTACTCACCGCTTGCACGCGGGGAAGTGTTCCAGATCCCGGAAGTTCAGGACGTGGCACGGAAACACGGAGTCAGCGAGGCACAGGTCAGTCTAGCGTGGTTGCTCTCGAAGGACAACGTTTGCACTATTCCCAAGGCCTCGAGTGAGGACCATCTTCGGGACAATCTGGCCGCCAGAGACCTTGCACTAGATGCCACGGACATCGACCGGATCGACGCTATCGATCGGACGAATCGATACGTTGAACGACCAGGTGCACCGTGGCTTGAGTGAACCACTGTAGTTAAGCTGGCACCTGGTTACTGGCAGTCTCCCCCCAATTGTACAGGTTGATCGGACTGCTGTGCGACACGGGCAAATCACGCGCGTTCGCTGGTCGACACCCGATGGGCACGGTTCCGGCCCCCGGATCGCTGAGAACTCACCAGGAAGTAACCGTTATCTCCCGCAACGGTTGTTTAAGCGGGATGTCGACGGTACTCCCGGTGTAGTGTGAGAGATAGAACGCGACGATAATTTCGAGTGACCGCAATGCTTCAGTTCCCGGAGAGTGGTTTTCTGACTCCCCAAGTAGCAGGTTCTGTACGTGAAGAGCCGCGTTGAGGAACGATTCCTGGTAGTCGTCGTCCCACGTCCATGCGCCGTCGATCTCCGGAAGGGGTTTTTCGACGTGTTCACCGTTTTCGAGCGTCCAGTAGCGCCATTCACCATCGTCGTTGTTCAGGTAGAGCTTCCCCTCAGTTCCGATGAAAGACAGCGTCATCGAAGACATGTTGCGCGGGATAGTGCAGTCGACGGTGACGAACGTACCGTCGTTCATGACGATATGGCCGCCTCCACCGGCGTCGTCGACCGTCTCTTTGGCGCCGAGTGACTCGACAGCCTCGTTCTGTCCGTTGATGTATCCGCTCACCTGGTCTGCCTGCACGTCGAGGAGATAAAGGACAGTGTCGAGAAGGTGTGTCGAGTTTCGCATCAACTCCATGCGATACTGTGTGCTGACGGACCTGATGTCGCCGAGTAGATTTCTGTCCTGAATGAGGTGATGGAGCTGTTGGAGTTTGTTGGTGAATCGAAAGGAGTGGTTGACGACGAGTTCCGTATCTGTCTGGTTGCACGTCTCGACCATCTCGTGAGCGGCAGAGACCTGTGAAGCAATCGGTTTTTCGCACCAGATCACGTCGGGATCGGCGGAGGATTCGGCAGCGTCTATCACGTGGCGGTCGTGAAGAAACGAGGGGGTACACACGGAGACGACGTCGAGATCTTCGTTGGCGAGCATCGATTCGTGACCGACGTAACGTCGATCCGGTGGAATATCCCAGGCCTCACCGAACGTGTCGAGACTCTCCTCCTCGACATCCGCGACGGCCACGAGTTCAAGCTGGGGTGCGTTTTCGTAGCCGCCCGCGTGACTCGCGTCAATTTTCTCGTTTCCGATAGCCTCCGCGTCATGCATCCCGAGGATACCCATGCCGGCGATACCTCCTGTTCCGATTATTCCTGCTTTGTAACTCATATGTCCTTCAGTCAGTCACGTTCACCGTGTCGGACTGTGCCGGGACGGCATCCGGAAGCGGATGACGGTTAGCTACCCGTCCGACTGACCTTATCGAGGGTTGATGTCTGTGTCATATATAAAACCCGGAGTTTAATGAAAGATATAATATATGATATAGGGACATCACGCTCGACTAGGGGTAAAGACCCGTCCCCAGTCAGCGCTAACTTACGTCCGAGCGTGCCGACTCTCGTGGATTCCACCGCAACCGATAGATCGCTTGAGTCGGCGGCGCTCGTCTTCACGCCGAAACGACGGGCAACGGTAGAACCGATTGACAGCTTCACGTCCCGGCCGGTGACAGCGCTACCGGTTCGTTGACGGGTCCATGAGAATACCGGACCCCAGCGACACGCACGACGTCCGCACACGATTAGTGAGCGACACCCACAGACCGTTTTCGCGAGTGACTGGAAGAGCTAATCGCAGACGCGAGACGCCGATCGGAGATCCCCGCGACTGCCCGATCAGCGATACATTAATGTAAGTGGTCTACGGATATTCTCGAACAGTGAACATAACAGATTCAACTGTTCGCAAGCTCGTCGTTCCGACCGATCCGCCGATCAGCGACTCGCAGACTGACGACCATGTCAGCGGGATAACCTACCTCGAACTCGAAACCGACACCGGAGAGGTGGGAATCGGCTTCGGTCGCGTGGATCCGACTATCCCCGTTGCGGTGATGCGAGAGCAGTTCAAGCCCGTCCACGAGCGACTGGTCGGAGAATCCCCGTTTCACCTCCGTGGACAGATGGGACGGCCGCGAGGCGGGAGCTACTCGCGGGCAGCCACCGACCGGTTCGAACGTGCGGTCGACTTTGCGCTCTGGGACCTTTGTGGGAAACACCTCGACATGCCCATCTACAAACTCCTGGGGGCGACGGACCCATCGGTCCCAGCCTATGTGAGTGGACTTCTGTTTTCACAGGACGACGATCTCACCCGCAGCCGTTACGAGCGGTATCGGGAACTCGGATTTACCGCTGCGAAGGTGAAAGTCGGCTATCCAACAATTCAACAGGACCTCGACCGGCTATCTCTAGTTCAGGACACGCTCGGGTCCGATAGCACCCTCATGATCGATGCCAACGAGGCCTGGAGCCCGAAAGAAGCGATCCGACGGGCCCACGCTTATCGCGACGCTGGATTCGATATCTACTGGCACGAAGACCCTGTCCTCCGTGACGACGTCGAAGGGCTCCGAAACGTGGCCGAGGCCCTTCCGTTCGCACACATCAATGCGGGCGAGTATGTCAATTACGAGGGGAAGCTGGAACTGCTCGAAAACCGTGCGGTCGATGTGCTCAATCTCCGAAACGGACTGATCTCGACCTCACTAGATGCGGCGGCCGTCGCGCACGGATACGGGGTCCTCACACACGTCGGCCATGCACCGGGGAACATCGGTGTCCACGTTGCTGCCGCCCTCCCGGAACTTACGTTCATCGAGTGGTGGGACCGTCCATGGCAGGACCTGGTCGAAGAACCGGTTCGTATCGAAGACGGACAGATGATCGCACCGGATCGACCCGGACACGGGATCACGCTCGCCACGGACGCTCTCGAACAGTACGAGAAGGATTGATACGCGTCGTCTGGTGGGACTCCCGTCGTGCCTGGCCGGCGCCAGTATCGGTCGCACTTGAAGAGGGGGTGTGGCCCAGCGTACTAAAAGAGGCAAAATACTTAACTAGGTATGAGGGGATCACAGGGGTATGCAAGTTCAGTTAGAGGATATGCGCAAGGAGTTCGGAGACCTGGTTGCCGTCGACGACCTGTCGATGACGATCAAAGACGGCGAATTCGTTTCTCTGGTCGGACCAAGTGGCTGTGGCAAGACGACGACGCTTCGCTGTATCGTCGGACTCGAAACACCGACGGACGGTTCGATCAAGTTCGGCGACCAGGACGTAACAGACCTCCCACCAAAGAAACGCGATGTTGCGATGGTGTTCCAGAATTACGCCCTCTATCCACACATGACCGCCCGCCAAAACATGTCTTTCGCACTTCGCGATGCGGGGTTTTCGAAAGAGGAGACCGAACTTCGGATCGACGAGATGGCTCAAATGCTGGGGATTCGCGACCAGCTCAACCAGAAACCGGGTGAACTCAGCGGTGGACAAAAACAACGTGTTGCGCTCGGTCGGAGTCTCGTTCGCGATCCAGAGGTGTTTCTTCTGGACGAACCCCTTTCGAATCTCGACGCGAAATTGCGGACCCAGATGCGGGCCGAACTACAGCGGATCCATCAGGAGTACGGGACGACGACAATATACGTCACCCACGACCAGGAAGAGGCGATGACGATGAGCGACAGAATCGCCGTTCTGAACGACGGGCAACTCCAGCAGTTGAGCTCGCCCGACGCGGCGTACAGTCGACCGGTCAATCGGTTTGTCGCTGGATTTATCGGTAGCCCATCGATGAACTTTCTCCCTTGCCAGTATTCGGACGGTCGCCTCGTCGCCGGACCGTTTACGTTGGAAGCACCAGCCCTCGATAACACAGACAAAGTCGCCGAAATCGGAATTCGACCGGAAAACTTCCACATCACTCACGGCAATGGCGACGTCACTGGGACGGTCGACGTTTTCGAACGTGTCGGGTCCCTCAATACCATCTACGTCGACGTTGACGAGTATGAAGAAGAAATTACTGTCCAGACACCAGCAGACGAACTATTTAACATCGGTGACAGGATAGAACTATCGATCACCGACCGTCGATTCCACGTGTTCGCGGACGACGGGACACGGATCCACTCCCCTGAACTGGACTCGGAAGAAGAGCCGGCAAGCGACTCGGTGGTCGACCGCGAATCAATAGACGGCGTGGGATCGAGCGGTTAAATCGACGGTTTCTCGGACGGTACTACGTGACAGTCCCGACCGCCGCACCGTTGGCAAGACCGAGACCGTTCATTGGTCAGGGGACAATCATACTTCGACCGGCGATATCGAATGTTTCTACCAGCAACTCTCGGCCGGTCCTTCGGTTGCCGATCAACCGGGACGATCACTCTCATCGGTGGCACACACGTAATTCTAAATTGGTAAAACATCCTATATTAAGGGAAATGAATATATATCGTCGGCGTAAACCCCGCTGTGTGTGTGAGTTATGACAGAGAATAACACAGGGGACGGACCGAGTGAAACCCCCCGTCGTGAGTGGATAAAGATGATCAGCATAGGAATCGGAACCGGACTTGCCGGCTGTAGCGGTAACGGTGGCGGTGACGGCGATGGCGGCGGTGACGGCGGCAGCGATGGCGGTGACGGCGGCAGCGATGGCGGTGACGGCGGTGGCAGTGATGGTAGCGATGGCGGTGGAGGCGATGGTGGTGATAACGATCCAACAGAGATCACGTACTACGAACGGGCCGAATTCGGACAACAGTACGTCGACACCTTCAACGGAGGGCAATCGGAAGTCGAAGCCAGTTTCTCGTTCGGCGGTACCGGCGGCGAGGCTCCGGTCTACCGAAAGTTTATCCAGGGGATCCGGGCCGGCGACGCGCCCGCGGTAGTCGGAACAGACATGATCGTCCGGAACGATTTCATCGAAAACGGCTACCTGTCCGAGCTCCCGGACCTCGCGTCGGAAATTGACTACCGGGACGACTTCTACGATTCAGTCGATCCGTTATTCATCGAGTACGAGGGGACGGCCTATTCGATGCCGTTCTGGTTGGCCTGTAGCAATTACTTTTACAATAAAAAGCACTTTGAAGACGCCGGGTTGGACCCCGAGAACCCACCGAAGACGTGGTCAGAATTCAGGTCCGCCGCAGAAACACTCTCCAGTGACGGGTCCCCCGCGGTCAGTCTCAACGGGATCGGCGGGTCGTCGTTCCTGTGGCTGCCCTGGGTCTGGGCGGGGAACGGCCGGTTCATAAACGACGATGACGAGTGTGTTATCGATGAGGAACCCGGCGTGCAGGCGCTAGAGTTCTGGAAGGGACTGGCTGATGACGGGCTCTCTACGCCTCCAGCTCAGACTGGTTGGAGCGAAATGCGCAACAAGTTCGCCACCGGCGAGGCATCGATGATATTCGACGGCGGAGGAGTCATCTCAGTGGTCCAAGAAAACGACGCTGTGTCGTTACAAGACGTGGGTAACCACCCGTTCCCAAAGCCAGAAGGTGGTGCCCACGCGGGCATGACCGGTGGGAACGCCATCGCCATCTCCGCCAACGTCGAAGACGGGTCCGAACGCATGCAGGCGGCCAAGGAGTTCGTCAAGTGGGTTAACTCGGAGGAAGGCATGCGGGTGACCCTGGAGGCCGGGAACCTCCCGGCACGCAAGGCAGGGTTCGAACTCGATGCTGCAAATCAAGAAGATACTGGCCACCTGCTCCAGGGGCTTTCGGACGTGCTGGCGGCAGAAAATTCGAGAATGCTGGTTCATCCAGCATCGGCCGAGGCCAAGGCGGAATACCTGAACCCGCAACTGCAAGAATGTTACTCTGGGAACAAGAGCCCGCAAGAGGCGCTCTCGACGGCCGCTGAAGGGATCAACGACAACATCCTCAACTAACGTCGCCAAACCTATACGACAATGAGCTTTCTACCACAGTGGAGACGGGAATCAGGAGTCGCTTCCAAACTCGGCGTCGAAGGCGACATCAACTACGGACCGTATATTTACGTCGCCCCATTGATCCTGCTGTATCTGATATTCCTTGCCTATCCGCTGACTCAGGCGGTCCTGATGGCGTTCCAGCAATTCCCGTCGTTAAATGAGACGGAGTGGGTCGGACTAGCAAACTTCAGAACGGTACTGCAAGATCCCGTCTTCTGGACTTCCCTGAAAAACACCGCTGTGGTCGCTATCGGGAAGGCGGTCGTTCCGATCGTTCTCGGACTCGGTCTAGCGCTCGAACTCGATTCGGCGATAAAGGGAGATACTGGTTTCCGGGCGGCGATATTCCTCCCGTATGTCGTCCCGATCGCCGTCGTCGGAATCCTGTTCACCTGGTTGTTCAGCAACAGTGGCTTAGTCAACGCCTTTCTCCTCGAATTGGGTCTGATCGAATCGAGACTCCCCTGGATAAGTAGTTCCGACCTCGCGATGCCGGTGGTGTTGATCCTGAACATCTGGCGTAACACGGGCTATTTCATGGTCATCTTGTTGGCCGGTCTCCAGGGTATCCCGGACTCGATGTACGATGCCGCGAAGGTGATGGGCCGTTCTCGATGGGAGATGTTTCGACACATCACGCTCCCGCTGTTGAAACCCTCTCTCGTGATCGTCGGTGTGTTGGGAATTCTCGAATCGGTCAAAGGATTCGCAGACGTCTGGCTGGTCGCCCAGGGCGGACCGAACCATGCCACAGAGGTCATTGCCACGTATTTCTACAAGGAGACGTTTCTTTACTTCAAGTTCGGAAAGGGTGCGGCGATCGGGTGGATAATCTTCGTCATCACGATCGGACTCAGTATGATACTCATCAAGGTTTCGGGGGACGAGTAAGATGGCTAGCGAGAAATCACAACTCAAAACGCGGCTTCGACGGTTTCAGGAGACATTCAGGGGTCAATCGCTGCGGTCGGGTGCCCGCCAGACGATCCGATATCTGTTTGTCGGCGTCGCATCGATCGTTACGCTCTTGCCCCTCTACTTCGTGGTAACGACGTCGTTCAAGCCTCGGAGCGAGGCAAGCGCATTCCCCCCGACGTTATATCCACACGAGATTACGATCGCCCCCTATGTTTCGGCGCTGGACCAGAACCCATGGATCCTGTGGTTCATCAACACCGGCCTCATCAGCGTCGCCACCGTGGTCACCGTTCTCTGTCTGGTGACGCCTGCTGCGTACGCCGTGGTTCGCCGTGATTTCCTCGGCCGACGGATGGTCTATCTGACTATCGTCGCCACACTCATGCTACCGGGCCAAATCATCGCGCTCCCGCTGTACATCTTCTTTTTCGACCTGGGACTGATCAACACGCGGATCGGACTGGTGATCGCGTACTCCGTCTTTTTCTCCGGATTTGCGTTTTTCCTCATCTATGGGACATTTAAAACTCTCCCCGAAGGGATAGAAGAGGCCGCGCGGATCGCCGGGATTAGTGAGTGGAAGATTCTTCTCCGGGTCGTACTTCCCCTGGCAAAACCCGGCCTTGCGACCGCTGGGTTGTTCCTGTTCGTGTTCGCCTGGAACGAATTCTTCCTCGCGCTCGTTTTCCTCCAGGAACAGAACATGTACACGTTCAGCATCGGTCTTCAGTTCTTCCGGGGGTTGCGCGGATACGTTGTCGTGAATCAAATGTTCGCAATCAGCTCGCTCGCGACTCTCCCCGTGTTGCTGCTGTTCACGTTCTTCCAAAAGGAGTTCATCAAGGGGATCGTAACCGGTTTCGCGGAGTGATCCCTTCACCCCACTCGTCTTTCCACCCTGGTTACGTCGGTGTCACAGGCTCATCAGAGTTCGGAGGATACAGCCGACAAGCCGGGTGAGTAGATCTACTGAGATAAGCGCCCTCAAGAAATCAAGGCGGTTCGACACGATGAATGCTGTTCGTCACGCGAGTAACGGGTAGCGTCGAACACGAGACACTGGCTGATTCAGGGAGAGACACTGGCTGATCCAGGGAATTTGAGATGCAAGGTGGTCGTAGCGAGAAGTGTCCATGCAACTCGCAGACCTCCTCAGAAAACACCTAGATATGGAGAATCAGGATGCTTGGCAGAGCGAGCGCACGCCGACACCCGTGGGTGCGTTAGAATGGCTGGGTGTCGATCACAGTTTCGGGCTATCCGGAACTGGAAAGAGGACACTTGCTGAGGTCCAGAGCATCAGGCGTTAAACGGCCGCACTCCTGCCCACAAGGTGCCCAACGAGACAGTGCCGCGCCCCCGAATTCAAATATTTTCTAGAATAGTTTTATATACTCGTGACTACATCGTTCGGAAGTCAAGATGGGCGCAGTGCTAGTGACGGGAGCAGCCGGTCAGATCGGAACGGAACTGACCTCGACGCTCCGGGACCGGTACGGGTCACGGACGGTCGTAGCGAGCGACGTCGAGTGGGAACCGACCCTGGGAGAGCCCTACGAGAGAGTGGACGTGACCGAGCGGTCGGAACTGTCGCGGGTGGTCTCCGAGTACGGCGTCGACACGGTCTATCACCTCGCCGCTCTCCTGTCGGCCGAGGGGGAACGGGACCCGGCGCGGACGTTCGACGTGAACGTCGGCGGACTGAACACGCTCCTGGCCGTCGGGCAGCGACACGACGTCGACCGGGTCGTCGTCCCGAGCTCGATCGCGGTGTACGGTCCCGAGACGCCGGAGAAACCGGACGAACGGGCGTTTCTCTTCCCGACCACGATGTACGGTGTCACGAAGGTCGTCGCCGAACACCTCGGACGGTACTACTCCGGGCGGACAGAGCTAGACGTCAGAGGCGTCCGGTTCCCGGGGATCGTCAGTCACGAGACCAGGCCCTCGGGCGGGACGACCGACTACGCCGTGAACGCCTTCTACGACGCGGTCGACCGGGGCGAGTACACGTATTTCGTGCGTGAGGACACCAGGCTTCCGATGGTCTACATGGCCGATGCCGTCCGGGCGCTCGTCCGTCTCGCCGAGGCCGACAGGTCGGACCTGCGGTTTCACTGCGAGTACAACGTCATGGGCCTGAGCTTCACGGCCGGCGAGCTGACAGCGCGTATCCGGGAGCGCGTTCCCGACTTCCGGGCGCGGTACGAGCCGGACGAGCGCCAGGAGATCGCCGATAGCTGGCCGGCTGTCCTCGACGACACGGCCGCCCGGGAAGACTGGGAGTGGAGCGCGGAGTACGACCTCGACCGTATCGCCGACGACATGCTCGCGAACCTCCGGCGATAGCCGGCCGGACCGACCCCCCTCCCGGAGGTAGTTTGATATGAACGGTCTCCGTTACCCCACACGGGATCGGATCACGCCCGCGCGCTGTTCAGGTCCGAGCGGACCTGCGGACCAACTGTCCCATCGTTCCGGGAGGGTCTCGGCCGCTGGCGACTCCGGCCCGGAGACTACAGACTCATGACGGACAGCAAGACCGCGTATCTCGGTGAAGAGGTCGAGCGAATGGAAGAACGAGGCGAGACTTGGACGCTCCGCCAGCTCGAGACCGCCTCGAAGCCGGACCCGGTGGTCGAGGGCAAGGACGTCATCATGCTGGCCTCGAACAACTACCTCGACCTGGCGAACGACCCGCGACTGCGCGAGGCCGCCAGCGACGCGATCGCGGAGTTCGGCGTCGGCGCGGGGTCGGACTGGTCTATCGCCGGGTACACGGAACTCCAGGCAGAACTGCACGACGCGATCGCGGCGTTCAAAGGCACCGAAGCGGGCGTCTCCTATCAGACCGGCTTCGCCGTCAACGCCGGTCTCCTGCCACAGATCCTCGAGGAGGGCGACGTCTACGTCTCCGACGAACTGAATCACGGCAGCATCATCGACGGTATCAGGCTGTCGCCCGCCGACTCGGTCGTCTACGAGCACTCCGACATGGGCGACCTCGAGGACACGCTCCGGGCGGTCCACGACGACTACGAGAGGATCGTCGTCGTCACCGACGGTGTCTTTTCGATGGACGGTGACGTGGCGAAACTGGACGCGATCCACGACCTCGCCGAGGAGTACGGAGCGATGACCTACGTCGACGACTGCCACGGCGAGGGCGTTCTGGGCGACGGACACGGGATCACGGCCGAGTTCGGACTCGAAGAGGAGATCGACTTCCAGATGGGGAGTTTCTCGAAGGCCTGTGGCGGGTTCGGCGGGATGCTCGCCGGCGACGAGCACGTGGTCGAGTTCGCGTACAACACGTCACGGACCTGGTTGCTCAGTGCTGGCTACCCCCCGGCGGTCGCGGCCGCGAACAGGCGCGCACTGGAGATCATCGAGGAAGAACCCTCGCGCGTCCGCGAACTGTGGGAGAAACGGGACTACTTCCAGTCGGGCCTGGAGTCCATCGGGTTCGACACCGGGAACAGCGAGACGCCGATCGTCCCCGCGATGGTCGGTGACAGCAACAAGGCCAAGCGGCTGGCGAGTCGCCTGTTCGAGGAGGGCGTCTTCGCGATGTCGATCGTCTACCCGATGGTCCCGCGAGGGGAAGCCCGCATTCGCAACCAGGTGAACGTCGGTCTCAGCGAGGAGGACCTCGACGAAGCACTCGGGGCCTACGAGCGGCTCGGCCGAGAACTCGACATCGTGTGACTGCCCGGTTTGGCTGCCGACTAGCCGCTGGCGACTGTCTCCTCGGGTTCGATCAGCCGGAGGTCCCGCGCCGCTACCGGTCCCCGCAGGAACTCCACTGCCCGGCCGACCGTCTCCGCCTCCGTCACCAGTCTGACGAGCGCCGCCCCCCCGGAGAGCCGGTCGCCCTGCCACGAGAACTCCACCTCTTCGACGGTCAGTGAGACGCCCGCGGCCCGACTCGCCCGTTTCGCCGCATCCAGGGTCTCTGTGACTCTCTCTTCGAGGTGGTCGCCCGTCAAAACGACGGCAAACTCCGTCACGTCGTCCTCGATCCCGGCCTCCCTGACCGACACGTCTCGCTCTTCGAGCGTCTCCAGTATGGAACTGAACTCCGCGGGCGTACACTCGAACTGCAGTTCGGCCGGACTCCGCCCCGGTCGTGCGGTCGACCCGTCCCGGCGTACCGAGAGGAGACCGGGGTCGGCGTCGGCGACCGGTCCGACGACCTGTGACAGTCCCGCTCCGTCGTCTTCGAGATCGACGTGAACTGTGTACCGATGGGTCTCGCATCCCATTGGAGACCACTCCAAAATCACAGTATATATAATATTCGGTATCTTCACCAGTCGTGTGCGGATACGCTGTTCCCGTCTGGTGGGACCGAACCGGCCGTCTGCGGTCACATATGTCGGATGGACTAATGTAATTGGGGGTGGATTATTTCCTGCACCAACCATTTTAATTATGTGTATCGGGTAGTTCCGCGACGTCCGTCCCCGAACCCGAACTGCGTCGTCGCCAGGTGTCTTCGAACGGGTGGTGTCGTCGAGCAGGTAGTATCGAGGGAGTCCGGCCAGAAACCGGCTCATCGCCCGTTTCGTCGTGGTCGTGACAGACTATCTCGCCGGAGCGTTCGTCCCCGCACTGATTGGGCCGTACAGTCAGTAGTCTGTGGCGTGCAGGCAGGCTGCGTTTCCGTCCACCGGGGGACAATCCAGACTCACTGTCGAGCGTGACTGTAGTTCTGTCTCGTGTTCCCCGCTGTAGACCGAAATGTAACTTCGAACGATCCCGTCCCAAAAACATAATTAATACGTCTTATATTGAATTTTGATATATTCTGCAGAGTGTCTATGTCGGGTTCGACCCCCGTCTGCGCCCAACCCCCGTACGATAGTGGCCGGGTTGATATTCCACCGCGCTGAACGCGAGAGTTTGCGCCTGTTCATCCGATAACGCATATGCCGCCCTCCGTGCGAGTTCCATACCGGCCGCATACTGCAGACACATCGATACAGCGCCGTCACGCGACCTGTCGTTCGGGCTCCTCGGCCGTCTCGCTGGTCGTGTTCTCGACGATGTCTTTCACCGCGATGTACCCGAAGGTCGTGGTCGGTCCGAGCGTGGACCCCGGTCCGGGATACGTGTGCCCCATCACGGACGCCGAGTTGTTGCCGGTGGCGTAGAGACCCTCGATCCAGGAGCCGTCCTCCCGGAGGACGCGGGACCGTTCGTCGGTGAGGAGTCCGCCTTTCGTACCGAGGTCACCCGGCCAGAACTCCACTGCGAAGAACGGGGGGTCCTCGATGGTGCCGAGACACGGATTCGGGCCGTGGTTCGGGTCCCCGTAGTAGCGGTCGTACGCGCTGTCCCCGCGGTGATACTCGGGGTCTTCGCCCCGTCTCGCGTACTCGTTGAACCGCCCGACTGTCTCGGCGAGGCTCTCCGCGGGCACGCCGATCCCGTCGGCGAGTTCGGAGAGCGTGTCCGCTTTCGTCACGTACCCCGATTCGAGGTACCTCGGGGGGAACGACTGGCGGGGCATCAGCGTCTCGAAGACGTATCTGTTCCGGAACCGCTGGTCCATGATGAAGTGGGCGGGAATGTGGGGGTTATCTTCGGTGTGGTGTTCGTACATCGCGTGGCCGACGTCGACGTACGAGGCGGCCTCGTTCGTGAAGCGGTCACCCTGCCCGTTGACCATGATCGCGCCCGGTTCGTTTCGCTCGGCGACGTGGAACATAGGGTCCCCACCGGGCGGCAGGCTCACCGGCCCCCACCACGCGTCGTCCATCAGGTCGACCGCGGCGTCCAGTTCCTCCATCCCGGCGACGATCGTGTCGCCCGTGTTACCCTCGTTTGCGACCGTCCAGTCCGTCGTGATCGGGCTCTCCTGGTACTCCTCCCGCAGTTCCTCGCTGTGTGCGAACCCGCCCGCAGCCAGGATCACGCCGTGCTCGGCGCCGATGTTGACGCGCCCGTCGCGGGCGGTGGCCGCGACGACGCCGACGACGCGGTCGCCCTCGACGACGAACCGCTCGAACGGCGAGTTCAACCAGAGCGGGACGTTCCTGTTCTGGAGCGACCACCGCAGCCGGCCGACGAGCGCCCCGCCCATCGTGAGTGAGTCCACGCCGCGAACGAGATTCAGCACGCTCCGCAGGCCGACCTTTGCCGCGGTGAGTTTCCCCCGGAGAGTGGTCATGACCAGGCCGATGTCACGGAATTCTCCCGACGTAAACGAGAGCGGACCGGGGACTCCCTGTTCGGGCTCGTTGATGTCGTGGCGTGCGTCGCCGAGGTTGCGGCCGTCCATCGGTTTCGCTTCGAGCCCTCGCCCCTGGGCCATGCCACCCGGGCGTTCGGGGTAGTAGTCCGAATAGCCGTCCATCCGGGTGAACTCGACGCGGGTGTTGTCCTCGATCCACTTCGCCATCTCGCGGGCGTGTTCGATGTAGGCGTCCTGTTTCTCCTGTGGGGTTCTGTCCCCCACCGTCTGTTGCATGTACACCCGCGCCTTCTCGATACTGTCGGGGATCCCCTCGGCTTTCATGTGGTGGTTCGCCGGAATCCAGAGGCCACCCCCCGACAGTGCCGAGGACCCGCCGTACGTGTCGGTTTTCTCCAGGACGACCGTGTCGAGGCCGTTGTGGTCGGCGTACAGTGCGCTGACCATCCCACCTGCCCCCGAACCGACCACTACGACGTCCGTCGTATGATCCCAGTTCATACGCTATCTTACTGAACGGTCGGTAAAACCACTGTCGGTTACTTTCATCATCAATCGTGTGGTACTAATCGACAATTCCCGGGAGTCCCCCGGAACGACGGCGAGTCCGGGTCGGACCAACGGTCCCGGAGCGAGCTAGTTCCTGATCGCCCGCCCGAGGCGACGAACAGCAGGGCGAACCCTCGTCTGCAGGACGTACTGCACAGCCAGCCCGACAGTCTCGACCGACGAAGCGGCGAAATCCTTCGTACTCGCAGTCGTCCCACCGTCCACCAGGATGTCGGTACCTGTGACGTACGAGGCGCCGTCGCCGACGAGGAACTCGACGACAGTTGCGATCTCCTCCGGTTTGCCCTGCCGTTGCAGGGGCGTCCGATCCAGCATCGTTGCCATCTCCTCCTGCCGAGACGCTTCCCGTCGCCCCATCTGTGTATCGATAATTCCGGGGGACAGTGAGACGATGCGAGCGTCGTTCCTCCCCCACGCTTCGGCCCGGTCTTCGACCATCAACTGGACGCCTAACTTCGATAGACCGTATGCAGCACCCGGATCTCCTCCCGTCACCTGCGCCATCTTTTCGACGGCGTTGGTCGCGGTCGGCTGTCGCAACATCTCCGTATGTGGCCCCTTCCTGGGAACGTAGTACGCACTGTTCGAGGAGAAACACACAGCCACAGTATCCGGACCTGCCAGGTCGTCGAACTCGTCGAGGATGATCTCGGTCCCGACCAGGTTCACTTCGGTGATCCGCCGAGCATCCGCCATCGTCGGGGACAACCCGGCAGTGTGAACGAGCGAACGGAGCGTCCCTATCGACGCCGCCTCTTCCGATAGGTCTCTGACCTCCCCGGCGTCAGTGATATCGACGGTCTGGTAGTGGACGTCGGTCGCTCCCCGTGACTCCAACTCCGACCTGGTCTCTTCGAGCGCTTCTTCGTCGATATCTGCCAGCAGAACACTCCCGTCGGTAGCGAGTCGTTCTGCGATCTTGCTCCCCATCCCCCCTGCTGCGCCCGTGACGACGTGTACGTCAGTCATTCGCGTTTCCTCAATTCCGAGTCGATGTACGACGACAGTGAGACGCGAACCGCCGCAGGTGCGGCGCCACGGTCGGTCGAGACGCGGTCTATCCTCGCTCCGTTGACCGTGGCCACGATGTGCTCGGCGACGCGTGCAGCCTCCACATCTCGGAACGTTCCGGTCTCGATGCCGCGCTCGACGATATCACGAACGATCCCGACTAGCAGTTCGTTGATCTCGGTGAATCGGTCACGGAATGCCTCGTTTCTGCTGGTCTGTGAGCGCAGTTCGAGGAGTACGACCTGTCCGTGGAACCTCTCGTCGTCGAGTTCGAGCGGGACCAGTCTCTCGATGACGTTCTCGAGGGCGGTGTCCGGGGGCTCGGTACGCTCCTCTGCGAGGTCACTCTTGAACCGGTCGACGACGAAGTCGAGAAACGAGACGAGCAGTTCCTCCTTCGAGTCGTAGTGGTAGTAGACTGATGCCTTCGTCTTCCCGAGTTCGTCCGCTATCTTCGAGATCGAGAGGCTCGAATACCCGTGTTCTACCATCGCACGGTAGGTCGCCCTCAGTATCTCTCGTTCACCGTCACTCCACTTCTCGTCGATCGAATCCGTGTTCATCGGGTACTCGTTGTCGTTCATGGTTGTACCGGTGCGCACCGTTCAGAGCGTCTGTAAAACGAACGTTCGGTAGGGATAAAGGTTCGTTCTGGGCACGTAGTCGCGTAAGTAAGCGGATGGGGTGGACGAGTTCTGAGTGCCTATGGCAGAATTCGACCGCCTCGGCGGCAGTATCGCGTGGATAGACCTGTCGTCTGTGGCGCGGGATCGGACTCCCGAGTGGGCGATCCAGGTAGGCATCCGGTATCATCTGACAGTCATATCTCTTCGGTATGCAAATCATAATCTCGATGGTTTGGGGGTCGACCGGAGTCACGTCGCGATCCACGAGTGGGTTCACAAGGCCAATCTACAGGCGATCTCGACGGTGGCCGCGGATCAGCTTTCGGTTGCTGAAAAGATAATTCGTCTACATGATGATGAATACTGGCTGTACGGAGCAGTCGATCCACGTACTAATGAAATTCTCCACGTCAACCTGTTTTCGACCACGACGAAACAGACGACGCGATGGTTTCTCGACGAGTTGCACAGCCGCTATCAGCTTGAAGACGTGCTGTTTCTGGTTGCTGATGCGAATTATCTCGGCCCAGTTTTCGCGGAAGATGGATCCCGATTCCGGTGATTTCACACGGGAATCGAAACGCTATCAAACGTGTCCTCTAGGATATAGAACGCCGAACATCTTCGTCTGCAAATAGTTTTGGCCGTGTCACGCTTGAGACAGCCGAATCGTGGCTCGAAGCCTTCGCCGCCTACCACAGTTCCCGCCAGACTCAACGCGATGGGTCCGGCTGTACCCGAGCCCCGGCGGAGACCATTTCATCGCTCGCCCATCGAAAGAGAGCAACAGCGCTACGCTCGACCGGAATACGTTCCCGGCGTTTTCGGGCGACCCTCTGTCCTGGACTTTTGGGCTGTGTTGATCTTGCCGACTAGCCGTGATTCTACTTGTACAACACTTTCACTGGGGCGTGGTATGTTATTACGTAGCACAATAATTACTAGTAGTCCTTCGGTATGGTCACCGCACGCGCTCAGAGGGACTCCTGTGGAAACGACGTTCCACATTCAGAAACGACTAGTAGTCGCTAGTGTATCGAGAACCGACAGCCAGGAACTGGCTGGCCGTTCGTAATTTCAGATGTAGTATGTTGTTCTACGAGGCTGCTGAATAGAGGGCGCGTATCTCGCACGTTCTGGCAGCATCTCCATCAATTCCGGATGTGTGGTCGTACGCAAACTGCTCCATCTCCGGGCGCACGCCGCTGCCGGCGAACGATACCTTCTGATCAAACCGATATCTCTTCCTATTATTTCGTCCGAAAATCGGTGCCACAACCTTATGACACGCAACGATCAATCTCTGCCATTGTGAGCCAAACGAGGGGTATCCACGTTCTCCACGTTGACGACGAGCCGGCTCTCGCAGAGTTAGCAGCCGATATGCTCGAACGCGGGGACGACCGGTTCACTGTTGAGACCGCAACGAGCACCAGTGAGGGGTTGGATCGATTTGCTGCGGATGACTTTGACTGTATCGTCTCCGACTACGACATGCCGGGACAGAACGGGATCGAGTTCCTCGAAACCGTCCGCGAGGAGTACCCGGACGTACCGTTCATCTTGTACACGGGGAAAGGCAGTGAGGAAGTCGCCAGTGACGCTATCTCTGCCGGTGCGACCGATTACTTGCAGAAGGGGCCTGGTACCGACCAGTACGAGCTATTGGCCAATCGGATTCAGAATGCCGTCGAACAGTATCACTCGCAACAGCGTGCTGCCAACCTCAACCGCATCCGTACCCTGGCCAGCGACATCAATCAGGCACTCGTGCGTGCCGAGTCGCGTGCCGAGGTCGAAACCCGCATCTGTGAGATCATCAGCGACGCTGACCCCTATCTGTTCGCATGGACCGGCGGCGTCGATGCCGAAACGAACCGGATCGAGCCTCGGACGTGGGCCGGCGTCGAAGACGACTACTTGGACAACATAACAATCACCGCCGACGAGTCACCCACCGGACAAGGCCCCGGTGGCACAGCGATCCGGGAACGGCGTGTAGCCATAGCACAAGACATCACCGACGCTCCTGACTTCGAACCATGGCAAGACGACGCACGTGACCGCGGGTTTCGGGCGGTGGCTGCCGTCCCGTTGGAGTACCAGACATCGCTGTATGGCGAACTCGTCGTCTACGCCGAGCAGCCGAACGCCTTCGACGAAACCGAACGCGAACTGCTCGCCGAACTCGGCGACGATATTGCCCATGCGTTACACTCTATCGAGATTCAGGACCGGCTTCGCACCGAGCGTGACCGACGACAGGCGCTGGTCAAGAATGCCCCCACACCGGTCCTCACCGGCGAGATCGACCCGGCTGATGACCACCACGTTATCACCGAGGTGAACAACACGTTCGAAGACGTGTTCGGCTATGCGGCCGAGGAGATTATCGGCCAGGATGTCGCCGAAGTCGTCATCCCCGAAAACGGATCGGACCGCCACGAGGAATTTCGAAGGCGGGCAGAGGCGGGAGAAACAGTCGTCACGGAGGTTGAACGCGTCACGGCGGACGGTCTCCACCCATTCCTGCTCACCATCGTTCCCTTTGGGGCTGACGAGCCACCAGCGGGTGGCTGGTATGCGTGGTACACGGACATCACCGAACACAAGGAACGAGAACGGGTCGTAGAGGAATTGCATCGTACCACCGATGCACTCATGGGAGCCAAGACATCGAGGGAAATAGCCGAGATTACGACTGACGCAGCCCACGATGTCCTCGGGCTGCCAGCCAACGGTGTCCATCTCTACGACGAGACCGAAGACGGGCTGATGCCGGCTGCCTGGACGGCTGAGACTGAAGACCTCGTCGGCGAACCGCCATCCTTTGCTCCCGGCGAGGGGCTTGCCGGAACTGCCTTTGAGACGGGAGATCCACAGATCTATGACGATATCTCGACGGTCTCCGACCGCTACAACTCAGACACGCTCGTTCGGAGTCAGATCATCTTCCCGCTCGACGACCACGGCGTCCTCGTCATCGGATCACCCGACCCTGATGCCTTCGACGAGGTAGATGTCTCGCTCGCGGAAACGCTCGCAGCCCATGCGACAGCAGCACTCGATCATTTCGAGCAAGAACAAAAACTTCGAGAGGAACGCGACTTCATCGACCAGGCGCTCGATACGCTCGACGATATTTTCTATGTGATCGGGCCGGACGGCGAGCTTCGTCGGTGGAACGACCGCGTTCCGGAAGCCACCGGCTACACGGATGAAGAAATCACCGATATGCGGGCGATCGAGTTCTTCCCGGAAGACGAACGCGATCGGGTTTCCGAGGCGATCGAGGAGACGCTGACGAGTGGTTACAGTACCGTCGAGGCTGACCTGCTCACGGTTCATGGCGAGCGCATTCCCTACGAGTTCAAGGGGGGCCACCTGACTGATGCTGCGGGCGAGTTTGCTGGCCTGGTCGGCATCGGGCGAGATATCACCGAGCGCAAGGAACGCGAAGACGAGCTCAGACGTCAGCAGTCGCTGTTTGAAGCCATATTGGAAACCAGCATCGATGGGATTCTCGTCGTGGATGACAACCGGGAGTACGTCACCTGGAACAAACAGTTCATAGACATGTGGGGAATTCCGGAGGAGCTGGTCGGGGACGAACCCGAGGGGATGGGATTGGAGTATATACGCGACAAACTCGAACATCCCCAAGAGTTCATCGAAACGGTCGAGTACCTCTACGAGCACCCACACGAGGAAAGCCGGGATGAGATTCGGCTTGCGGATGGACGCGTGTTCGACCGCTATTCTGCCCCTGTTGAAACCGACGATGGGGCCTACGTCGGTCGGGTGTGGTTCTTTCGCGATATCACAGAGCGCAAGGAACGCGAGCGGAAGCTCACGACCCTCCACGAGGTCGCAGAGACCCTCGCAACGAGCGAGTCGGTCGAACACGCGTGCGAGCGAACGGTCGAGGCCAGCGAGGAGATCCTCGCGTTCGATCTGAGTGCGATTGATATCGAAGCCGACGGTATGTTACGAAAGCAAGCAATTTCCGAAAAAACGCCAGTAGAGGACACCACTGAGATGTCGATTGATGACGGTATCGCTGGAAAGACCTATCGCACCGGGGAATCCATCATCGTCGATGAGCTTCAGAACTCGGATATTGCCAAGCCCCAAGGACCCTACCGATCCGTGATGAGCGTTCCAATCGGCGATCACGGCGTGTTTCAAGCCGTAAGCGAGGAGCCGGACACCTTCAGTTCGAAAGATCTCGAACTCGCAGAACTGCTCATCTCCCACACGACACACGCGCTGGATCGGCTCACAGACCGCCAGCAAATCGAACGAGAACGGGAGCGTCTTCGGGCGATGTTCGAAGCCATTCCTGAACCGGTTGTCCGCGTCGAGTTCGAGGATCACCGGCCACTCGTTCAATCAGTGAACGCCGCGTTCGAGTCCACGTTCGGGTACGATGCCGAGATACTCACAGGGGAGTCCTTGAACGAATTCATCGTGCCTGAGGATCGGCGTGAAGAAGCGCAGAAGGTCGATCAGGCGACGGTAACTGAGCGTATCGTCGAGCGCGAAGTAGAACGCCTCACCTCGGAGGGACGTCGTGAATTTCTCTTCCGTGCGGGGATTATAGAGGATGATGGGGGAGCAAACGAAGGTATCGGCATTTACATCGATATTAGCGAGCAACAGGCCCGTGAACGCGAGATCCACCGCCAGAACGAACGATTGGAGAAGTTCGTTAGCGTCGTCAGCCACGACCTCCGGAACCCGCTGAACGTCGCTCACGGACGGCTTGGTTTGATTCAGGAAGAGTGTGATAGCGAGCATCTCGAACCGATCGGCCGCGCACTCACGCGGATGGACACTCTCATCGAGGACCTCCTGACGCTGGCCCGTGAAGGCGAACAGGTAAGGGAGGTAGAACCGGTCGAACTCGCAGCGGTGGCTGAGCAGTCTTGGCGGAACGTCGAGACAACCGACGCGACACTCCTCACACAGGATGATCGCTCGATCCAAGCCGTTCCCGGCCGTCTCCAACAGCTCTTTGAGAACCTGATTCGCAATTCAGTCGAACACGGGGGCAACGACGTGACTGTGACCGTCGGCAAACTGGACAACGGGTTTTATGTGGAGGACGACGGCCCTGGAATCCCCGAGGACGACTGTGACGAGGTATTTGACGCTGGCTACTCGACGAGCGACGAAGGGACTGGCTTCGGATTGAGCATCGTCCAGCAGGTCGTTGACGCCCACGATTGGGATATCTGCGTCACGATCGGTTCCGAGGCCGGTGCGCGGTTCGAGATCACTGACGTTACGTTCACGTCTGAATAGTCCCTCCAGACTCTATCTCTCGCACGCCGTTCCTGACAGACCTCGGCACGTATCTGTTTCGCTGCCGGTGGGGAATTACTAGCAGTTCTCAGGTATCGTGGCCTCACACCTCCAGAGGGACTCTGTCCGGGATGGCGTTCCACATTCAGAAACTACTAGTAGACGCAGCAGTTGCGCTGCAGGCTCCGGTTCGACTGTCGAACGGGTCGACCTTTCAGACGTGAGGCAGCCGAATTCGACGGTTTGAAAAACGGATCTTCTGACGAGCTCTTGATTGTTTTGCGTTCCCTTGCGGGATACAGGACGTGAGTCAACCGTAGAACTCTACCCAACTGGACTCATTCGAAGCGTTTGTTCTAACTGTCGAAGTCGAACCAGTGTGATCAGAGCAATCCGCGGAGGCCGACCATCATCACGACAATAGCTAGCATGAACACGGTCTGGAGCAGTCCCCACTGCATGGCTTTGCCGAATAACGCATCGAGTCGTTCGCCGTCCGGTTCATCTTTACTGAGTTCCACGACCATCTTTGTCGTGGCGAAGTGCAGTGGTCCGAAGCCGTTGACGAGCATCAGAATGCCAACACCGAGAGCTCCCCACAGCCAGATCGAGGGGTCAGCCCAATACCCAAGCACGTGTGCGAGACCGATGCCAGACCCAATCACACCAATGCTGAGTGGTTCAGCTACGACTGCCAGTTTCGGGATGAGCTGGTAATTGACCGCGCCAGCCGCCTCATCGGGGGCAGCGTCCAGCGACGGCCCGAGGACGAATTTGAAAAAGAAGTCGAGGCCGAACCAGAACGCCCCGAGTACCACGTGAACGTAAAACATGAGCGACGCGATGCCCGACAGGTACGCGACCACCGGTGCGCCAATCGTAACGAGGACGGCCGCGATGGCGAACTCCTGATTGGCCCGTTCGACGACTAAACCTAGTTCTTCCCGATGGGAGGTCGGCTGTTCAATAACTGCCATTGTTCCCATGATCCAGGCGACAGTTGTTGCCATCGGGACCGTACCGATGGCCCTGTGCAGTAACGGCGGACGCTGTATTGGATATCGTCATATTCTGGATGTCTGAGTCAGTGTTGCATCATCGCCTTGACGAGGCCCGGCATTCGACTCGGCTGTTTCTTCTCAGTCCAGCCGTTTTTCTCAAGGTACTCACGAAAACCGGTGAACTCGAACCCGAACCGTCGCTCCGTGTGATCGATATCGACCGTGTAGCCTTCATCGTCGAACCACTGGAACAGTTCGGCCATCGCATCACCCATCTCTTCTCTGGCGTCCTCGATGGGGACAGAGTACGGTTGGACGTCAGTACCCGTTACCTCGGAGAGGATCCAGGCCATCTCGGAGAGGGTGCGTTCGTCCCCTGCGAGATCAAACCCTTTCCCCCGGAACTCGTTGGGATCTGTGAGGACCCGCGCGGTCACGCGGCCCACATCGTCGACATCGATCATCTGAAGCGTCACTTCCTCTTCTACGGGCAGAGCGAGCGTGCCGTCGAGGATATCCTCGAAGGCGGGTTCGAGGTTGTGCATGAACCACACCGGTCGCAAGAATGTCGCGGGCACGTCCAGCGACCTGATATATTTCTCGACTTCTCCGGCCGGTTCGAGGGCGGCGATTCCGAGATCCCTGTCGTGGTAGCCAGCGCCGCTGAACACGACGTGGCTAACCCCCGCCTCAACGGCCACGTCGGCGATGTTCTTTCCCTGGCGGACTGACTCCTCGAATCCGGCTGTCCAGATGTTCGTCACGATGACGACCGCATCGACACCGTCGATAGCGGATCGGAGTGTCGCCTTGTCGTTCAGATCACCTCGCCTGACGTCCACACCGCGTTCTGCGAGTGCCTGTGCTGTCTCGCTGTCCGGCGTTCGTGTGAGGCCACGGACGGTGAACTCCCTCTCAGCTGCGAGGAGGTGATCGATCGTGACACTGCCCTGATTTCCCGTCGCACCGACAACCAGTACGGTCTTTTCGTTGGTTTCTGCGGTATCCGCTGTCGTTTCTGCCATATGTCTCAGCTTCCCTGGCCGAAATGGCCACGGCGAGAAAATCGTCCCGACCTGAATTATAATTTTTGTGATAGTAGTGTGAGTCGGTTATGGCTGTGCAATGAAGTAACATCTCGTAACCGGAGACCGACGACCAGTGTGAGCTACTCGGGTAATTCGACGGCAGGCATCTCCGCGGCGGTGTGTTCGAACGCCCATTCCTCGAATTCGTCGAAAACACCGGTGAGCGATTTCCCTCGTTCCGTCAGGTCATAGTACGTGGCGATCGGCCGGTCCTCCAGACGTCGGGTAACGAGGTCCTGGTCCTCCAAGTTCTCCAGCACGCGTGAAAGAGTCGTCGAGTCGGCCGTTGTCGTTTCCTGAAGCTCACTGAATCGTTGTTCTCCGTACAGGTGGAGGCTCCTGAGTACGGTGAGCCGCCACTTGGAGCCGACTATCTCGAACGCCCGAGCAACCGGACACACCTCGAATACATCATCGTCGGGATCGGGTTTTGGCGGGAGGTCGTCGCAAGCCATAGTGTTATTTGTTACCACGTCACTCGACAAAAAGCTAGCCCGTGTCTCCGCCAGAGACCCATTAGGTGTTCGTCCATCAATCGGCGATTGATTGTCGCTATTGCCACCGGTTTGGCTGTACGCGAACCTCACCGATTGAGCACCCGACGTTCGATTATCGAACGAAAGCACCTCCCCCCGGTCGTTCGACTGATAATCCCATCGCAGTCTTGCGATTATCTCGGCGAAAATCTATGGGAGCTGAAAATTCTGGTTCGACTATCGAACGAATCCTCCTTCAAGGCGTGAGGCGGCCGAATTCGCCCGTCTCAAAATCACTGTTTCTGACACCGAATCGATGAGTCTGTACTTCCCGTGCAAGATACAGTACGCTATGTAAGCAATCAATCGCCGGGAATACTCCCTCTGCCGAGTTGGTATTGGATTGGTCGTGGTTGACTTAATCTCTGAACCGGAGCCGTCAGAAGGAGGGTTGTTCCACGTGCTGTTCCCAAAATCCCGGATCCTCGTATTTCGAATACGTCGTTTGATAGCCGAGCAGGCGGCCAACTGGCGCGAGGACAGTTGCCAGTGGATGGGTCACAGCCGGTGGGGGCGACGTGAACACCGAGTCGTCCGCCAACTCGTCGGTCCACACCATTCCCTGCAGAAACTTCGGCTGTCCCGAATCGCTCAACTTTCCCTCGTGAGCGAGACCGAATAGCGACCTGATAATCGTGAGTGTCTTTCCTGGTGGTTTGACCGTGCCGATGGCCGCGGCGAACTCGTCGCCATCGTACCGGGGTTTGTGGGCTGTTTCGGCCGGCACGCTCCGCGACTCTCCCGCTGAAATCCGGTGGGGGGTTCCTTCTACGACGACCGTCAATTCGCCCGAGATGACTTCGAAGGTTTCCTCGTACCCTACGTGGTAGTGTTCCGGTGGGCCCTCGCCAGCGATCAGGAAGAGCGCGCTGTGATACTCACCACCCGTGTCCTCGGGGGGTTCGAGTTCAGCGACCCATTCGCCAGAAACGGGATTGGAGACAAGGGGTCCGGTTCTCTCCCGGAGTTTCTCTGCAAGTTCGCCGTCGGGATCGACCTCGAAACCACTCTCTGGAATAGGGTCACCGTTCTCGTCGAGCGTTCTACCCACAGACGTGGTAACCATGCTAGACATTGGCAGGCACAGCTAATTAAGATTCGGGAGTGAACGGGCATGGCACACCCATTCCGCCCGAATTCTGGCGGTGAGTCCGTCTGACCCCCCAAACCGATTTGATGGTAGTTGTTGTATGGTAACGTATGGCAAGATATGGCGATCATACAGGGTCGCGTCGGGTACTCGATCACGAGGGCTTTCCAGGCAGATGGGAAATTCTCGAAACGGCCGACGAGACCAGTGGGGAACGGTTCAAGACGCGCATGGAGTTGGACGAACAAGGGGAGTTGCCGCCACATTTCCACCCATCCGCCGAGGAGAGTTACGAGGTCGTGACTGGCGAACTGGAGGTACAGGTCGATGGGGAATGGACGACGGTCTCGGCTGGCGAGAAAGTCGTCATCCCTCCGAACACGGAACACGCGTTCAAGAACACGGGCCCCGCCGAGGTAATCAACATCCATCAACCCGCAATGCGGTTCGAGGAGTTCTTCCGGCGGTTTCACGCGCTGAAAACCGAACGTGGGGTATCGATGCCGCCGGCTGGCCTCAAGTCATCTATCTTGCTCGCCATGCTGGTCGTCGAACACGAAGATGAACAGCGCGTCGTCAGTCCGCCACATTGGGTATTCAAGATATTGGCAAGGCTCGGACACCTAATCGGCTATCGGCTCCCGACTAGCTGAGCGAGATGAATCCAGGTCGACATCGGTGATGTCGTCTCTGAGATGGTTCTCCCCTTTGCTGCCACTATCCTCTGTATTCGGCACGCGTGTTCTGACAGAGTAGGGGTGTTGTGTCAATCGGCGATTGATTTTCTCGGTGGAGGCCGGTTTGGCTGTACGCGAATCCCGGTCGAAACCACCCGTCGTTCGACCATCGAACGAAAGCAATGGCGCTGCATTCGATTTAGCAACCATCCCGCCGCTGTCTGTCGATTAGAACCCTCGAAAATATGGGCGCTGCAGGATTCGGCCAGGCGTTCCGCACGATTTCGCGGTTCTCGACGCCGCTACGCGGCGTCTGCGCTTCCACCAACCCTTGCAATTCCGGGCTGCGGCCGGCAAAGCCGGCCGTTCCGGGCTCTTGCCCTGCGCTCCGGGCGGTTTCGCGGTTCCTGCCGGGCGCGCTCCGCGCGCCGGGCGGGCTTCCACACGTGGGGTCCGATGCGGGGAGAAACCCGTGGAACTGAGAGCCAGTCGGAGTCATGGTGGCGGTCCGGGAAGAGCAAATGTCAGACCTAATCCCAATCGCCCCACGCGAAGCTGTTGAATTGTACATCGATGATATCCAGGCGGGCAAGTCGAGCGCGACCGTCCGGTCTCACGAGAGTCGCTTGTCGCATTTCACCCAGTGGTGCGAAGACCCTGATCTCGGTGATATCGAGAACATGAACAACGTGACCGGCAGGCATACCCATCGTTTCAAACTATGGAGGCGAAACGAAGGGGGTATTAACCGAGTCACGGAGAAAACGCAGATAGACACCCTGAGAGTGTTCCTAAGGTTCGCTGCGAGCATCGACGCCGTGCCGGAAGACCTGCCGCCAAAAGTGCTGTCACCGACATTAGGGGACACCGAAGGCGCGAAAGACGAGATGCTGGACGGCGACGTTGTGAAAGGGATTCTCGACCACCTGGCGAAGTATCGATACGCGTCTCCGCAGCACGTCGCTGTCGTACTGTTATGGCGGTGCTTGCTACGCAGAGGCGCGGTCCGCGGGCTGGATGTCAAGGACTTTGATCCTGACGAGTTATCCCTGCGCATCGCGCACCGACCAGAGACAGACACTCCACTCAAGAACCAGGGGGCTGGCGAGCGTTACGTGGCGTTGCGAGAGTCCACAGCAGCGCTGCTAGACGATTACCTGGCGTCGGGCGACCGATGGGCGAAATCTGATGAGCACGGCCGTCAGCCCCTTCTCACGACGCGCTACGGACGCCCGCACGTCACCACGATTCAAAGTTATGTCTACGGGGCGACTCGACCCTGTCTCGTTACCAACGAATGCCCGCACGACCGGGAGATTGACGAGTGTGATGCGGCTGCGCAGCGGATGCACGCGTCACAGTGTCCGAGTACGATCGGCCCGCACTCCCTACGCCGTTCAGCGATTACGTACTGGCTGAATAACGACGTTCCAAAAAATGCGATAGTCGAAAGAGCGAACGTGCAGCAGATGACCCTTGACCGACATTACGACGAGCGGTCAGAGCGCCGTAAAATGGAACAACGTCGCAAATTCCTACACCGATTTGAGTAGATTACCGACGAGTCTCGAAACCCTGGGCCGGTCTCCTCAACAGCGGTCCGAGTGATCGGTGATCGCATCAACTTACACGTATTTTGCTTTGAATCAGTTACCTCGGAAGAGGGTGCCATACACAGTTCACATGTCCGTCCTTCACTCAGTACAGGATGAACACTTAGCCCGCCATTAACCCGGGACGGTGCCGCTCATGATGTAGTAGTCGTGATGAGGTTCCTGTCCCCATAGTGTCGCATCCATCAGCGGTTCGTGCGCGACATCGGAGAACCCCTCGTCGGCGAGCACGTCGCTCAGTTCGTCTGGCGGCCGGCCATCGTACATCGGGAGATCGTCGTGCATGTGCTCGTACTCGTCCCACGGCTCGTCGTGATTCCAGTATCCTTCGATCAGGAGAATCCGGCCCCCTGGCTCGACGACCCGTTGCCACTCTTGGAGCGCCTTCGTGGGAGTGGGGAGCGTCCAGACGAGATGGCGAGCAGTGACCAGTTCGACAGTATCGTCTGGTAGTGCGAGAGCCTCCGCGTCCCCTCGGTGGAACGTGATCGAGTGGTCTGTTTGTTGTGCCTTCTCTCGGGCGTGTTTGAGCATCTCCGGAGCGAAGTCCACACCCACGACATCATGGCCAAGCTCTGCCAATAAAAGCGAAACAACGCCTGTGCCACATCCGACATCGAGTATGTCACGAGAGTCGTCGCCTGTCCACTCGCGCAATACGGAGAGCCAGCGGTCGTGTTGCTCCTCGGAGTGGATACCGTGTTGGCTCTCTTCGTCGAACGTCGCTGCCCGGCCGTTCCAGTGCTGTTGGACGAGTTCCTTGACGGTATCATCGCCATCAGATAGCTGTGTCATGAACTAAACCTTCCAATCGTATATGCCGCCTCTCGGGTTCGTCATAACCCTACGGATTCGATGGTTTTGCAGACGTATTTGCCAGAAGTCTCACCAGAAATTGTGTGACTGAATCGCGGACAGCCATGATTGTGTTCCCTGTAGTTTCTTCAGACACTGAAAACTATCAACAGAGTCTTGATAGCAACGGTTGTCTAATCGCGTAGTGGCACTCCTCTCGTCAACCCTAATTTTTTCTCTGTATGTTACGCTGTTCGCCCTCGCGGCCCTCGCCTGTTTCGGTAGTCTCACTCGCCTCCAGTACATTAGCGATGCAGACACGCGCCAGGGGCTGTCAGCGCTTCTCCTCACGAGTGGTGGGTGGGCAACCGCGCATGTCGGGTTACTCATTTCGCCGACGAGACAGCTCAAACTCGGCTGGTATGTTCTCGGCCTGATTTTGGGTCTTGCAGCTGTGGGTGCGTGGCTATACTTCTGCTCGGCGTATACTAACCGTACGTATCATCGCAACTCGACATACCGTCAATTCGCCGTCGGTGTCTTCGTCGTCCTCGTCGCTGTGAAAGTTACGAACCCCCTCCACCACGGGTATTTCACAACGACCACTCTCGCTACGCCATTCTCCCATTTGTCCATCTCCACGGGACCATTGCATTGGGCCGCGATGGGATTGTCCTACGCACTGGCCTTCGTCGGCTACTTCATGCTCTTAGAATTGTTCACCGCGATCGACCTCAATACGCGACCACTCATGGTGATGGTTGGGATTACTGGTCTCCCGGTTGTGGCGGACCTCATCGGCTATACAACGCCCGCCCTCATCGACATGACGTACGAACCGCTTGGCGTCGCCATTTTCGCCGTCGGCGTCATGTTCGTCTATCTCGATCGGTTCGAAGCAGTTCAACTCGCTGCAGAACGGGATATGCCTGTGATCGCGCTCGACACGGACGGTCACGTTCGGGATACGAATCGGGCTGTCCGGCGTCTCTTCCCGAATCTCGCCACTACACGCGGTACCCCTCTCGATTCGGCGCTCCCAGTAGTGGCAGAGCGCCTCGATAGTGACGATCCTATCCTGCAGAAACAGTACGACGGGAAGACACGATATTTTCGACTGACGGAAACACCCTACGGGACGGCGAAGCGGGGGCTTGGAAGCACCCTGACGTTCACAGATGTGACTGAACGCGAGCAGTATCGGCAAGAACTAGAGCGCCAGAACGAGCGGCTCGATAGGTTTGCCAGTCTCGTAAGTCACGATATGCGGAATCCGCTCAACGTCGCTCAGGGCCGGTTCGAACTCGTCCGCGAAGACTTGGAGGCAGACGACGACAACGTCGCGGCAATCGACCGGGCACTCACGCGCATGGAGACGCTGATCAGTGAGATTCTCACGCTCGCACGGGATGGTCAACAGGTCGAACAATGGGATGCGGTACAGCTTTCAACGACTGTCCAGGACTGTTGGGCCATGGTTACGACTGGCGATGCCGAGTTGACACTCGACGGCGATCTCACCTTCGAGGCGAACCCTGACCGGGTGAAGCGACTGTTCGAGAATCTCTTTCGGAACGCGATTGACCATGGAAGCTCGGACGTGACCGTCACCGTCGGGGAGCTAAGTGACCAGCCAGGGTTTTATGTTGCTGATGATGGGCCAGGAATCTCGCCAGCAGAGCGGTCAGATATCTTTGAGGCGGGCTATACGACTAGCGAGGCTGGTACCGGGTTTGGGCTGTCCATCGTCGCCGAGATCGTCGCTGCACACAGATGGGATATTCACGTCACCGAGAGTGAGGATGGTGGGGCACGATTCGAGATCACGGGTGTAACCCTCGTCGAATGAGACTGCAGGAGGTTACGAAATACCCGTCTGAGTCGCCAGCCTTACACTACCAGAATGTCCAATATTAGATTCATGGTGGGTGTGGATCACTTACACGAGATTGGAGAGCACTCCCCCGCTGTCGAGATCGTTGAGGCCGTGGCAAATGCAGAGAATATAGACAACACGCGGCTAAGTCCGCTGCAGGAACAAATAGACCCGGATGCTCTGAACCAACTTGTCGTCAAGGACGACGCCCATGTTAAGTTCGATTACGAGGGCTACGAAGTGGTCGTCGGCGATGGCGAAATTCTATTGACCGAGTGATGTTTGAGTGACTCGTCGGTGTTTCCCTCTCGCCACGGCAGATTTCTCAGCCAGGGAAGACATACCTCAACTCAGTCTGCACGCTCACTGAGCAGAGAATTCATACTCGACAGTCCTTAAAACAACTATCTTGTTAACTGTTCTATGACACCCTATCGGAAATCTACTGACAAGAGTTACAACAGACCGTGTCTCGGGACAGTTGGATAGGATTCCCGCGATTCAGTTCTGAGCCACACTCCGGACAATCAACAGAATCCGTGACTCCTTCTCCAGCGGCATATGGGACTCGCATCGATTCGGAGTGAGATCTATAACTAAGATGAAGTTCAAGCTCTCCTCGTTCGTAAGTCACGATAGTTGCTGCAACAGAAGTCGTGGTTACCTCCAAAGAATGTCGTTGGAAAATCTTCTCTCGCTTCTCACGATATCCAGTCCGTTTCTCTTTGAGTAATTCATCGCGTTCTTGTTCAAGCGACTGTTGTTCAGACTGTAGGTCGTTTCGCTGCTGGAGCAAACCGATTCTATCTTGTTGGTCACTCACCTTATCGATCTTCGAGGCCAACTCCTGAATTCGATTCGTCACCGACGATATCTCATCCTGGACATCGTCGAGTTGTTGCTCTTGGAGTTGCCGGTACTCTTCGAACTCTGCTTCAGCAGCCTGTGTCGCTTCTTCCCGAGTTTGCTGGAGTGACTCCTGAACACCCTCCAACGCCAGCTCTTGTGCTTTGTTTAGTACCTCAGATATAGAGTCAACACCCGCTTCAGAAACACTACTCTCACTAGCAGACTCACCGAGAGCTGATTCCGGGTTGAACATGGTTTCCAGTAATGTCTCTGTCAGTCCGGGGAGCGGGTTCAACGAATCTATATCGATAGTTATAGCTTCGAGTGAGTCCATCTGATATTCGCTCACCGTCTCGACACTAACATCAACCAGTACGCAGAGTGCTGTTCTATCATAATATGGGGCGAAGTTTGCTGATTCAACCCGAACGTCACTTTCCACTATCCAGTCGGGATATGTGTATTCACCCTCAATTTGATCGTCGGTGAAGGTGGTCGCACCTACTGGAAATTGGTTCGCTACTTCTGAGAGAAGTTGCTGTGCAAATCGACTATCTGGTGATAATACTAGCTTCCCCTCGTCGATTTCTTCTTCCCTAACTTCGAGATGCAAATCGAACGTATCCTCTTCAAGAAAGTCGAACTCTACATGAGAGGGGAGTTGCACTCTCCATTTCTGTTTCTTTTCTCGGATTGAAGCCCCAAGTGTTCGCAGATACGATTTCGTGAAGGCCTCAATAGTTCGCTGGGTTACTGGGTGGGATGCATCAGTCATCGCTCGTCCCCAAATCAAACCCTTCGAAAACGCCGCTGTTGAAGTTTTGAACCTTCTGCGATAGCTCTTTTTGTTCCTCAAGATCAACTGCCATCTCCTCAAAGTCGTTCTCCAGGTCAATCTCCGAATCTGCATTCACTAACCGCTCGAAGATTTCGTCTTCGAAGCTCTGCCCGGAGTCTTCCAGTCGGCTCAGGATTGTGCTCAGCTCCCCGACTGTCTGTTGGAACAAATCTATCTTGTGATAGAGACGGTCAAGCACGTACTCTTCGATAGTATTTTTCAGTCCCATGTTGAAAATATAGACCTCCCGTTTCTGCCCAATTCGGTGGATGCGACCGATACGTTGCTCGACTCGCATCGGATTCCAGGGCAAATCGTAGTTCACCATAATGTTGCAAAATTGCAAGTTACGACCCTCGCTCATCGCATCGGTTGAAACGAGCACACCGCCTTCCTCCTCGAATTGTTCGACGATGTCCTCTTTCTCCTGGCTCGAATGCCCTCCATGGAATGCGTGCGTTGTGTATCCCTGTTCGTCTAACGCCTCAATAACCTGCAATTGCGTCGGGCGGAACTGTGTAAAGACGATCACCCGACCCATATCTACGCGCTCACGAGCCTCCTCCACAATATCAAATAGCCGCTCCTGTTTCGTCACAGTATCGATAGCCTCGATTTTATCGAGGATGGTTTGCAGTTCATCCTGATGGGTGAGTTCGTTGCGTTCCTCTAATTGCATCCGAATCGTCTGCTCTAGCGCCGCTGGACTACTCACGACCTCTTTTTGAAGCAGCATCAACACTAACTTTTGACCCTGATCTTCCGTGTAGGCCTCTCGAACATAATCGGAAACGGCATTGTAGAGGTCCATTTCAGCTTCAGATGGCTCAAACGTTCGCGTATCGATGATACGCTCCGTGAAGTCAATATCCGCATCTTCACGTCTGTTGCGGATCATCACCTGCCCCAACCGGTTCCGAAGTTCATCCCGGTTCACTAACGTCTCCTGATTCCGATTCACGAAATACTGATGGAATGTATCACGACTTCCGAATAGCCCTGGACGGAGCAAGGAGACGATGTTATAGAGGTCGGTAAGTTGGTTCTGAACCGGCGTCGCAGTGAGGAAAAACGCGTAATCGTACGTCAGCTTGTCGATGAGGTCGTATCGGTCTGTCTCCTCGTTTTTGACGTAGTGAGCTTCGTCAAGAACGAGCACATCCCAATCCCGAGCAAGAACTGTGTGTCTGTACCTATCACTTTTCGCCGTATCGATGCTGGCGATGATATAATCGTGGGCGTCGAACCCGTGGAATTCGCTGTCGTAGTTACAGATAAACTCTAAACCGAACTTCTCCTGCATTTCTGCCTGCCATTGCTTAGCGAGTTGTGCTGGAGTGAGGATGAGAACCGAATCAGTAGTCTCCCGGTAGTGCATTTCTTTCAAAATCATCCCCACTTCGATTGTTTTTCCAAGACCGACTTCGTCTGCGAGCAGTGCTTTTCCGTCCATTTCGAAGAGCGCTCGGTAGGCAGCATCCACCTGGTGTTCGAGGAGTTTGACCTGCTCTTCGTCTACCTGGGAAAGTGACCGAAGTTCGGTATCTGGCCGGCCAGCGAGGAGGCGATTTCCGACCACCGTGTGGCAGTGAAAGGGAAAATCCGAAAGACCGTTCGAATAGGAGTCTAAGAGGTCATCCGCGTCATCGTGTCTGACTTCTAATTCAACAAGGTCCTCCTCCTCGTCCATGAATGGATAACACAGCACTGATCGACAAATGTGTTGTGTGCCTGAGGGACCTCACTTGCTGATAGGGTATCATAGAACAGTCATAACGGGAGTCGATTTCAAGACCACCGGGAGTGAATCTCTTGCTCAATCTGCGTGCGAATTGAGTAGTTTGGGTTACGGGGACTCAGGACTCACGCCACTTGTGACGGCACTCGACGCAGGTGAACAGCCGAACCTCGTAGGAGCCGCCCGGTTTCGGCATCATCTCGTAGTAGGCCTGGTCGCCGTCGCAGTCGTCCGCCGGACAGGGCTCCTGCATCGTCTCAGTGGAGCCCTGGGTCGCGTCAGCCACGGCGGGTGCCCCGTCGTCCTGCTGGTCATTCTGGATCGCCATCGCTGCCTCCGCTTGTGAGTCCCGCAGTTCCTCGTTCTCACAGGAGCGACACACCCACGCGTCGCCCTCCGTGTGCATTATCGAACCACACTCTTCACAGAACTGCATGTTACGTCTAAATACACGGTTGACGGATATACGTGTTAACTTCCGATCCGTCGTGGATTTCAGGCAACTGCTCGTGCTAACTGTCCCGACCGATTCTCTTTGCCCGCTATTCGAGCAGATTGCCGTGCAAGACTCGCGCCCTGCACTAACTGTTCTGTTTCTCCCTATGGGCCATGGCAGTTCTCTTCGAGAGGAGGTAGGGGAACGGACAATGGGGAGTAGGTGGTGACGCGTGAGAGACACGCGAACCACTATCCGCCACTCAATAATGGGTCAATCAAAGACATTGTAATTTAGCAGCTATGAGCCATAAGAAGGTTGTATTGGGGGGCGCTAGTGAGTTCCTTGCAATGTTATGGTGAGAGATCCCACATGTTGTTAGTAGGGGGCAGCGATGCTTTTGAGTGCTTAACCTATCCTATCGACACTTATCAGTAGACAGAAGGATCGGCAGAGAGGCTAGTAGTCATAAAAGCGTGTTTGCTTTTCGATTTCCAAACTTCACAGAGTACCGGCACTATCGAGCCCAATCCAACGACCTTGAGGTTGAAAAGGTTAGATGTCATTAGATTGGGGTGTTACTCGAATTTCGACACCGCCGTCGCCCCAAAGCGTCACCGTCACGTCGTCAGTATCGAATCGGACCGTTGTATTCGACGTACTGTCTTCCTGGAAGAGGTTGTCGAGTGCATCCGGATCAATATCATCGTATAGCTGAAAGTCTGTCATGGAGAGATCTCTCCCTTTCTGTTCCTCAATAGCAGCTAAAATTGCTGTACTTAATGATTTCTCCTCACTCGGGTAGTACCGCTCTTGCTCGCCAGAATTGCTGTTCATGACTCAGAGGTTCTGTGAGATTTCTCCGTTGTTTGTGAGAACTGTTCTCGGTCTAACTCGTCCTCGATCCGTTCATGACCGTTGTACTGAACCATCTCGGAGCGTGCATCGAAATCGATTACGCCGGCATCAGCCAGCAACGGTAAGTGAACGTGATAGAGGTCGATTCTGATGGTCTCGCGGTCGGGGCTCGGAGAGTGGGTCTCCTGCTGAACCACGTAGTCAACAAGATCATCGAGGCGGGTAACCTCCGCTTCTGATTCCCGCAGAAAGGTGAGAATGTACCGCCGTCGTTTATTTGCAAGACTCCGATAGACAGCATCGAGGTACGATGTCATTCAGTTATCACCTCCTGTTCGTTCGCCTCTTCTAGTGAGTCCCACTGATAGCGGACCACTTTGTCACTTGAATCGTAGCTTACAAGTCCAGTATCGGCTAACTTCGGGAGTATCGCGTGATGGAGCCGGATTTTAAGATCCTGTTCAGCACCCTCTGAATCGAGAAGATAAGTTGCCAGTTCATCGAGCGTTGCCGCATCGGCCCAAGAGGAATCGAAATATCGGAGCACTCCGCGATAGTAGTCTGGTGTGGGTCCGGTTACCTGTGCGAGCACCTCCTCGTGAGTCTGTGGTTCATTCATCAGTTCATACTGTGACGGTCTGTCTGTTTGAACAGCCGGCTTGACTTATCTGTGAGGATGCTCCACTAGCTGATACAGCAAGCGGATTCAAGTTTACTCATTCCGAAGCAGCTCCCTCGTTTCCTGATTCGCCACTCGGTGACCGGTGATCTTCGGCGACAAGCCCGATCAGCGATTTCCGGAGGACGGTTTCGGTCGCTCGCCGGACACGCTCTGAGGCAGCCTGGCGGGTGATCCCGAGCTCGTCAGCGATCTCGTCGAGCTTCGTCTCTCGGGGGACACCGAAATAGCCCTTTTCGACTGCCATGATCAGTGCTTCCCGCTGTTCCGGAGTAAGGCCGAAGCCGTATTCAGTCCGGGTCGTCTCGTCGGGTGCGTAGACGCGGTCAATGTGGACCGGGAATTCCTCGTCCTGATAGAATTGGTGGAACCGGGTGAGGTCGGCGTGGTCTCGAAACCGAACGGTGAACGACCACTGCGCGTCCCCGTGGGCCTCCAGTATCGCGCCATTCGTGTCGCTCACCCCGTTCAGGAATGTTTCCTTCTCGGCGTGCCATTCGACGTAGTAGAGGACGCTATCACCGACACGCGTGAGTGCTTCGAAGCTTTTGACGACCTTGCTATCACGGAGACCCGCTTCGAATTGTTCGAATTCCTGTCCCGTCGCCCACACGAACGGGATGCGGGCCTCTTTAAGCGGAACGAGCCGTTCAAGCTGGACGCGAACGTCCGGGTCGCCACTCGTAGACCGGCCGAAGGGGAACGACATTGCGGGAAGGGTGAACTCGACGATGACACTCATTGAGACGACCTCTGGAAGCCAACGGGGATTGCGTTCGCCATTGGTAGAAGGATCGAACAGTATCGGAGTAGTCCGGATGCGTGTGTGCTGAACATGGTGCGTGGCTGGGGCGCGGAATGCAGAGACTCTGTGATGCATCCCGCGTAACGACCACGCGAAGAGAACGAGGGAGCGTCTCGCCCGGGTATCCCGGGTTCCAGCGGCCCCTCTATCAGAGGGGCACAGACGCACAGTGTGTGTACTTCCGTCAGATAGAATCGGTCCCGGACATGGTTAAGAGTTCGCCCTCTGTTATCAAATATCCTATATTATGAAGGATTCCGCTATCATTTATATCGGTTTTATATAGAAAGCCCGTACTGACGAAGTTTCCGTCGTCAAGCCGACTCTTGAACCGAAGTTCGGGTCTATCGGGGAATGCATGGTCGGAGAACCTGATGCCCTGTTGGAGTCGTTTTGTGCCGTGAGCGTAGTGCTGTACTCTCTTTTCGCACACAATCGTCTCTATGGTTGTCACTGTTGAGTTTACGATACCGACAGACGCGTTCACATTTGGGCGATCGGTGAGTGGTGACCCAAACGTCACTGTGACACTCGAAGCAGTAGTTCCACTCGGAGATGGGCGTATCCCGTTCGTATGGGCCACCAATGAGAATTCCGGCGAGTTCAACCAGTTCGAACAGCATCTGAGAAACAGTGACGTTGTCAAACAGGCCGCTGCACTCACGCGGGTCGGAGATAGTGTCCTCTATCGCGTCGATTGGAAGACTGGCGAGGAGACGTTCCTAAACGGACTCTCCGAGGCAGATGGGGCGATAGTCGAGGGACATGCCAACGAGGTGTGCTCGTTTACAATCCGCTTCAAGAACCACGCGGACTTGACTCGCTTCCATCAATTCTATCAGTCGCACGAGTACCCCGTCCACATTGACCGGGTATACACACTCGATGAAGAACCGGGTAGGGATTTCGGGTTCGACCTCACTCCGGCCCAACGGGAGACACTCGTACAGGCTGTTGAAAACGGCTATTTCGGTGTCCCCCGAGAGACGAAGCTCGACGAGATTGCTGACGAGCTTGATATTTCCCGCCAGGCCGCATCTGAACGCGTTCGACGGGGAACTGAGCAAGTACTTCGCAAAGCACTTTTGGGACTTTCCGCCTCCGATTTAGCGGCGACAGACGACGAATGACTGAATCCCATTTAGATGTGCTTGACACATGAAGCAGACAGTTACCCTTGCGGCCATTGTCAACGCGACTCGTAAAATCGGTGCAGAGTGAAGGGGCGAGATATGCCCGACGACCGCAACCGTTCGGTTGGCGAAACAAATTGCGTCGTCGAAGGAGGTTGCACGCCGATATGGAGATGATGATGTGCCGGTCCTGCGGTGAATTTGTCACTGCGAGGAACAGTGAGGGCGGCCCCCTACCAATAGATGACGAGTGTCCTCAGTGTGGTGGAACAGTGTTTAAACATAAGAGTTCAGACCGAACGATAGATACAGAGGAGATGTAGCATGCAGTGGGTCGTTGAGGCCCTCAAGCGATGACAGGTCCTAAGGAACAGATTGACAACGTGTATCCCTCATCTGTGGGTGATTTCGACAACGGTTTCAAAGTGATTTCGACCATTCGAACCCACACTCTTGGCAGGTGAACTGCTGGATAACCTCTCCATCCTCAATATTTTGATTCACCTTTTCCCCTAACCAATGGGTACACTCTGGACATGTAGCAATGGGCATAGAAGACGAACCTATTCAGGCTCGACAGTGTCACGGACTGCGAGCGTTCCGTCGCTGTGGATTCTCACACGACACTCGGCCATCGTAAATGTGGCAACGACCGGATTCTCATCGAATACATGCGGGTCCGCGAAGAGCGTATCGAGCGCATCAGGATCAACTACGTTGTAGAGCGGTTCTAATGCCGTTGGCTCGACTCCTTTGACTTGCGCAACTGTCTGAATAATTTGCTCCGATGGCGAGTCATCGGCGGTAAATCGGGTCTGAACGCCATCGGCATCAGATTCAGCCCCACGCTGGCTACCGTCGTTTTGAGCTCCGGCAGTCGTGCGATGGTTCTCAGCGTCTGTGGGTTCTAATTCATCTGGTGTAGTCACGTTACTTCCACTAGTAGCCACAATCGGATGAACACAAGAGCCGCTTATGCAGGGTATTTAAAACACCTTGATGTATAAGCTATTGATTCTACTAACAGTAGAAATCCGGGGCGTACTATTTATTATCAAGCGTGTTCGCAATCAGGTTCTTATGGCCGCGGCGAAGGCGGTCCGAGAACGATTGCCGGGCGATCCCGAACTCAGCGGCTAACCCTTCTAAATCCGTTTGACGAGGGAACTCGTAGTATCCGCTCTGATATGCGAGGAGTAACGCTTCCCGCTGCTCTGCCGTGAGATTATACTGACCCATTTCATTTTGTCCACCCACGTCGTGCAGGCGAACCAGCTCGAACGAGATGTCGTGTGTTGAACAGTACTGTTGGAAGGTCGTGAGTTGGTTCGTGTCATCGGCACGAAACTCGAACTGCCACTCGTCCTGTGTTCCCTCGGCGGAGAGGAGAGTCAGTTCGCTCTCGACGATGCCCGTAAGCACTCCCTCGATAGCCGGGTCCCAATCAGCACGGACTAGGGCCTGCGTATCGATCTCGTCTGCAATCGTATACGATTCGAGCTCTCCGTGAGTCGCCAGTGTCTCACGGACTTGCCCAATGGAAACGCCGCGGACCCAAAAATATGGCAGAATGACTCTGTTCGTCGGAATTACTCGTTCTATCTCAATTGTCACCTCGGGAAGTGCCTCAAACACATGTCCTAATGGGAACTCATCGGCAGAGAAATTGAATTCGGCTATCGTGGCCATATAATCAGGAGGCACAACTCTTGGAAAGGGATATTGCCTAATTGCTATGGCCTGCAGAGCAGAGGTAGTAGGTGAGCGGAGGGTACAATTACAGGGTTGCTGGCGTTAGTCCTCTTCAGTACAGCGGTTTAACACCTCTATGGAGACTTCCCGGAATCGGTATTCCTGATTTGAGGGCTTTTGCATATATGATGGGCATCGCCATGATTTCTGAGTAGATCTGGGGAGTACGAGAAGTCGTCATTGGCGAGTGCCTTTAGTTTACGTGGTCATCAGAGAATCCACTGCTCATAGAGATTAGCGAAGGAAATCCTATTTTCAGCCCATCTTTCCTCTGAGGGTGTCAGAAACGGTGTGAGAGAAGAGTGTATCTGCCGTAATTCGGCAGCGTTGTCACCTCATGTTCCGGGGAGAGTGCTTTTATCTAACATGCTTACTAACCGGGGAACGCTCTGTTAGAGCCGATGGAACAGTTAATGTATACCGGCTACTCGGGGAATTCCACATGGCTCTTGCTCAATTTAGCGAAACACGTTGACGACGAAGCAGTCAAGAAGGCCGTGCAGCGGTGCTCCGGCGAGATTGAGCGTCCGGACGAACCCGTAG
>JGI12480J12845_1000032_pt1 | contig 52567 bp, 63 predicted proteins | sample A23M3SouthBayCA_2_FD_12845 | JGI IMG/M metagenome (IMG submission 12845) | reverse complement strand
CGGGCCTGGGCGGGCCGGTGGTGGGGGGGGGGCGAGTCGGGTTTGAGCGGTCTGTGCGCGGTCCGCGAGGTCGCTCTACAGTTCAGTTTGTTCGGTATCGACACCGGGGAGCGTGCTCGTGACCTCGCCTTCCGCATCGACTTCGACGACGCCGTCGAACAGTTGCTTGAGCGTGTTCAGCGTCTCGTCGTCGTGGGCGGTCGACTCGATGACGTGGACGCCCAGCGCGTCGGCGTTCTCGATGCGGCTGGTGAAGACGTGCATGAACCGGAACACCGTCTGGACGTCCGAGTACATGAGCAGCGTCGTCAGCGAATCCACCATGACGCGGATGTTGTCGTGCCCGCGTTCCGTGTGGAACTCCTCGACGAACTCGGAGAACTTGATCCCGATGCCGGTCATGTCCTCGGGCGAAGAGGCGTACCTGACGACGTCGGTGTCGCGCGCAGACCGGCCCTGGTGTTTCGTGACGCAGTCGACGATGCCGACGTCGACGGTCTCGGGACTGGTGACGAGCTGTTCGTAGTCAGAGAGCACGCGGTCGGCGCTGTCACGCGTCGTGACGACGACCGCGCCCTCCCCGTGTTCCGACGACCGCGCCCTCCCCGTGTTCCGACCCGTGTGCGAGAATCGAGAGGGCGAGCCGACGCTTGCCACTCAGCGGCGGGCCGGTGATGAGGACGTTCGTGCCCGGCGCCGCCGAAGCGTCGTCCAGTTCGGGTCCGAGGTCGTACATCGTGTGTCACCGAGCGACGACTCCCCGACTCGCTCGTTACCTATCGGTATGTCCCGGGGCTGGTTAAAGTCTTTTTTATGACAGTCGGCGTGCAAACGCGAACGAACGCCGAAACATCACGGGCCATCGCGATGATTCGGCCAGTCGATCGAGCCAACCGGAGGAACAAACCGAGGGGCTTAAGCGGCCCTGTCAGGTATCACTTTCGCGAGGGCGCTTAGCTCAGTCTGGACAGAGTGCTTGGCTTCGGACCAAGCTGTCGCGGGTTCAAATCCTGCAGCGCCCATACCGCCGCATTACGATTAGGAGTCACGGGACGGCTCCGGGTCATTTATAAACCCTTCCCCGATTTGTCCAACGAGTTCGTTATGTCGCATAACGATTCCAACTTTGTAGGCCTCCGTCTTGCGATTCGCTAGAGTCAAAGACGGGCTTATTTCAATTAAGTGTTGCGTCCAGCAATTCAGAAGATGACCGCGCACTCTTCCCCGCGCGATTACTTGTCGTTCACTTTGGAACAAACCTACAAAATATTATTTGAACTTGGCTGCCGGTGACAACGCACCGCTAACATAGCATGGGCGCGCGTGACGAGTGGCCTCCAGCTCTCTGTTGATGACCCAGACCGTCAAACCGTCTCAAGTCCAGTTGATTCCTCCGCAACCACTGAATCAATTTAGTTAGCGATGTTGATGACAAAGAAGAACCTCGGGAGCGTTACACCACTTAATCAACTATCAGTAAATCTACTCTAAAACTTGGTGAACCTCATCAAGAATTGGAAGCACATCTTCTACTATTCAGTCGGTAACCACTGGCCAGTGGTCCTCAGAAATGGCTATGGTGTCTGGTCGGTGGCTGGCTACCCCCGAGAGCGACAGCTCCTCTCAAACGTTGTCTCTGGCCGACTGAATGTAGGAACAGATGTCCTCGAAAAAACTACGACAAACGTTCGCTCCAAGAATAAATGGAGCAGAGACGAGACCACTTGAAAAGGCTGTAAGAATTTACGCTGAATTCTCTATTATTCCCTGAAGAGGTTCTGGTACTGGTAACACTTCGGTTGAATCACTCATCCTTAGCTGATGGTCGAGTTGGTACTGAGATAGAAAATACGCATGCTCAGAGTGACGGCAAAGACAGTCTTTTTCCTGAATTGCGGACTTATTTGGATAGGTGAATTCGTCACAGTTACATCGAACATCTACTACTTCTCCTTCGTCCGTATCCAGAAAAACAAGCACGAAAAATATTCCATCAGCAGCGAAAGCATACATTTGATTGTAATATACCCTTGAGTCCCAATACTCCATCTCCTCAGAACCAGGATTTGAACTGAACGAGAACATCAGTTAATTTTCTCCACTTGATTTTCAATTTGAGGGCGGAAAGACGAGTAGTGATAAATAATAGATTCCTCCGAGTGCTGGCACAATTCTGAAGAGTCCCGAGAATAGCCGAATATGTCCTCTACAACAGTCGAACCACCACCGTCACAACTGCACTCAGCCGTTACTACGATTCCTTGCTTGATTTGTAACACTACCTTAAACACATCTACTTTGTAGACAACAGTCTCCACATCATCTTCCATCATGTTCGAAATGCCCACCTCCCACACCTCGGGCACTTCTTTCTATACTTCACGTCTTCTGGACGGTCTTCTATACAATCAAAACAAAGACCAAGAGAACAATTAACACACCGTTCATCTATAACGTGGTGTTTCTGACACCGTTCACACATACACCAATTGATACGGCTTCCGTGGTTCAAATACCTAGTATCATACTAGTAACACTTTTAGGACGAAAATATATTATTTATATATGCACGAAGAATCTAATCAAGAACTTCCTTGTTACATTAACTGTCCAATCTGTGCTGAACGAATATACATTGGAGAAGAAGATAAGATGGATGCCTTTCGGCATGACGAGACTTGTTCCTACTCCATCTTAGACGAGATGAGAACCAATACACATCCAAACGAATAGAAGATAGAACAACCCCATTCTCAAGCCGCGGAATAAGACTGTGGTCGAGGTCGCTTTGCTCCCTCTCCCTCCTCGCTCGCTTCGCTCGCTCAGGTGAAGATAGTCCCAACCCCCTTCAAAATTTTTTCTTTGGAATTTTGCCGAAATGCTGAAAGACGAAACTGTATTTGTCACGATTACCCCTAAGCACCTGAAAAGCCGAATGTTGAAGCGTTACTGTCTAACGTTCCGTTTTTGCGGTGACCGGTCCCGGAGGCGGTACGACGGAAAGCAACCAAACAAGCCGCACTGCAACAATAGTAATAATAAATAATATATTCATATATATGTTCATAGCATATATTATATGCATATATTGCCGTTTGTATAGGTCATAGCATATATACCAAAGATTCCTTAGAGAGAGGTATCCAGAGTAAGTGAAGTTCGGCTTCTCTTCTGTTGGAATTCGTTGTAGTGATTGGTTCTCTGACGGTCTTGGTTTTATTTGAGATGATTCCCAGAGTTAACTAATCACCGATATACTAAAGAAATAATTTTCTACCCGTGTTTTCGATGTGGTTGTCTATCTCATCTGTGGAAGCGTTGTGGGTCTGTACACAAAATAAAAAATTTCTCTCGTATATGCCACAACCTATATAAGGGTTAAAATATAATACCATTAACATGAGTCAGTTGACTGATTTAACTCTGAATGGTGGTAGTACAAAAGATAAAAACATCAAGTTCGACCTTGACATTTTGCAGAAAATCAACGAATGGAAAGATGAGGTAGACAACCTTCACACGTCCAAATTCATTGGAGAAGTGATGAGCGAAATTCTCCAGAATGATGAAATAGCGAAGATGGAAAGGTCCGTTGAAAAGCAATTAGCGCAGGAGCTTGGCAGTGTTCCAGTCTGCGTAAAAAAATCGTACTTGAGCGAGTCGGTGCAGGAAGTTGTCTATGCTGACTCCTACATTATTTTAGATGAGTTCAACAATCTCGTTACACAGGCAGAAAATAGCGACGAATTCGACGCTTTGAGGAATACGTACACGGTTCGAGTTGAAGATGTTACTCAATTGAACGAGGAAGTCAGTATCCGGCAACACTCTTATGTTCTAAATAAAGTTGCAAAGCGACTGCTCCACATGCCTTTCAACTCCAGGTTGCACAGGTTGAGAAGCAAGGAACAGTTGTTAAAGACAGTACGAGGGTACGAGATAGAGGAACCTACCGAGTGGGTCTCAAATATAAGTCAGAAGGATGAGGGAGTGTTTGCCGAGGTCTTCGATGAAGAGATAGAGACAAACGAGATTCCAATAGACGAAAATGGTGTGTTAATTCTTGAAGAAATGGGGCCGGAGCATTTCGACCAAATAGAATTCGACCCAGATGGATATGACACAAATCGCATTAAAAATGGAGAAACAAAAATACACGCTGTCCGGTCGGCTGCTCGGAACTTTAATTTCAAGACGGAACAGCAAATTTACAATATGGTGGGTTCAATGTTTGATGTTTCACAACCTACGCAGAAAAAATATGCTAAAGAAGTTTTTGAAATGATTGTTGCAGAATCAATGCCTGACGGTGCTGAGTCTGAGATGGGAAATTTTGTTGGTAAAGTTGAAAATGAAGTTCGGAAGAGAACCACACTAATAGACAGTCAGGAGCATGAGTACCAGAGTGCGACTGAAATATTAAACATCTTTGACCGAGACCGTCCAGAAAACCCATCACGGATTGTTGCAGAGACGGTGAAGCTTCTCCACGCTCTTGATAATTTGTACAAAGAGTATCCGAATTCGTCAGCAAGTAAGAAGAAGCGGAAACAGTTGCGAAAAGACATTGCACAGCATGCTGCCCATCATTTCCAATATACTGATGATGTTAAAGAAAATGTACTGCATGACCTAATTGAAAAAACTTGGTTCTTTGAGTACGGCTTGAAAAAATATGAAGCAGTACTGAACGCAGATGAGAGGAATATTGAAGAATTTTTAGTTGAATTAGAACAAGGCCGGGAAGACAAATCAAAACAAGCTGAGAAGGAAGCGGAAGATGCGATGGAAAAATACAATAAGTCTGAGTTCGTCTAACTGATTCTTCTAACACGCACATTTTCAGCATTCATTGTAGACTTGTTCAGCGTATTGTTTCATATCGTAACTGAGGTCGTCTGTACTCATCGCTTCTGCTTCAACTTTGTCCAATGTCTGTCGGACCTCGTAGTCCTCACCCAATAGTCGTCTGTACCCCTCCATCATCAGTCGCATCTTCCCCATTTTCTGTAGGAGATATTTTTGTCTGGTTTCTAGCTCTCGGATACGCTCTCTCAGTGCTTGGTTTTGGTTTTCGACTGTCTCTATTCGCTCAATTAGGTTCATAAATTCGCTCTTAGAAACTGTGATTTCCGTTGTTTCGTTCTGGTCTTCGTCGAGGACTTCCTTTCCGTACTCACCTTTTCTCACTGCTTCACGAGCTTCGTCAGTGATGACTGCTACTCGGCGACCTTGCTCGTCGTGTTCAATCTCAATAAGGTCCTCCTCTGCGAGAGTCTTGTACCAATAGTTCATGCGATTCCGTGAAATACCGGTTTCTGTCCGAATCTGGGTTGTGTTTGCTTCTCCACTGTGTCTGATGATGGCTTGGAGGATGTCCGCTCTTGCTTTCTTATTCTTCATCATGTACAATATTTGTAAGTAGGTCTAAAGGAATTGCCCCGTTATTTACACGTCTACACGGTCCTAGATTATACCCGGGTAATTAACCGGTATTGAGTGAGCGAGATGGCCTTGCCGACAACCCAGTATACGGGTACCCCTTCTAGCGCGGAAACATATTTAGTAACTATAAGATTACATTAAATCATGGGTAAAAAGTATAATATTGAGTTATTGCGTATCGGATTCTCCTGGTTTGCTGTAGAGAAAAATAGAGTCATTGCAGCAAGTGGCGATACACAAAAAGAGGCGCACGAAAACCTGATTCAAAAGTTATACTCAAAGGACATTGGTGGTGATAATGGGACTTGACCGAAAAATCATTGTCGAGTGCGACTGTGGTGAGATGGTTGAGACTGCTGTTGATTACATCGCAGATTGTCCCAGTTGCGACCGTTCCTACTTGGTCAAAATCAAGCCCAGATAGTCCGATTCTGAGTCCCTGTTCAGAGAGGAGATTTGTTATTGTCCCATCTGACTGGAGGGTGCTTGTGCCCACAGGAACACTGATATCCGCCAGAGTCTTTGTCTTTAAGTATGATGTTGTGAGAGATTGCACCTGTCTCAGGACATCTGTAGTAGAGTTTCTGGAGACCCCAGTCATGGCCCAGCATATACCACGCGTCCTGACCATTGACTTCATTGTAGTGTTGCAGACAGAGTTTCCATTCATCGTCTGGATGGCCACGTACGCTTGCAACTCCTCGGGCAGCAAGATGTTCACACCCGTCTGCCTGGCAGATTGGGTGAATGGGAACTATCTCATCTTCTCCTTCTGCAGTTGATTCCGCTGTAGTTTTCACGACGGTCTCGGAGACTTCGCTTAAGCACTCATTGCAGAGCTCAACCGTCTCGTCACCAGCGAGACCAAGGTACTCTCCGGCTGGAGTTCCCGCCTCTACAACCACGTTGTCATCCGCAGTCCCACACCAGGCACACCCATCGATGTCTATTGATTGCGACACCTGGTCTGCACACCGATACGTGGAGTATGGAGTGCCACCAGTTTCGACGACGACGCCCAGATGTTCCAAAGCGTGAAGCGTTTTGGCAGCTTCATGTTCACTGATTCCGGCAAATTCAGCGAGAACGAATTTTGTGAATTCACCATCCAAATAAAAAAGTGCGGTTGTCACTCGCTCTACTGCGCTCAGCTGTCTGAAGTAGTCATGGTTTATCATATTTTCTCACTTGAATGCCCGTCTGGGGACCGAACCCAGCAGAACCCACCAGGGACGAGCAAACTTATCAACGACTGATGAGAGAAACCGGTCTTCATAGACCACACAAATCAGACTGGGGAACAGACCATTCCCTTCACAGTCGGTCGTTGTGGCTGCAGTCCCGTCTCTCTCGATAGTGTTCACCAATATCTTCAACAGACTTTCCACAATTTGGGCAGATTCCACTCAATTTTTTCCTGAGACATCGCAGACCTTCACTCACTGCCCGTGGTTCAGCGCCGATTACCTTATCGGCCCTATAGATGGTTGTGCCTTGCACACCTTGCTTGTTACCCGGACCAGAGTAGGTTGCGTAAACCCAAAATGGCAGTTTGAGTGGGTTTTCTTCACCGACATCGACTATTGCTTGCTTCCCAGCCGCAAATTCGTCGAGATATTGCTCGTAGGAATCCGCCTCTACGGTATGTACTTTTACCGCTAATTCTGAGACACTACTCGCAATTGGCAAGTGCGCAATATGTATCTCCGATATATTATCAAACCGCTTCTTCAGTTGTTTTATTATTTGTTCAACTTCAACTTGCTTGTCTTCTTTTTTCATCGCAACTAAATATTTTATATGTGTATATTTAAATTCTTCTCCATTTTACTGTGGTAATTTAATTTTAATTAATTATTTAAATACTTTGTCTTCAATCATATTTTGAGTTTAAATATAGTTCTGGATGGCCACAAACTCAATAATTGACAAAGTTGTAGCTGCAATTGTGATGGGATTCTCGCCTCCTTCCCTTCGGAATATTCTGACAGACTATTCTCAACCCAAATATTGCCAGCCCGCGAAGTATGTCTGATAGCCGTAGTCCACCGTTTTCTCTTCTAGGTATTCATTTGGGTTAAACCCAAATTCCTCGTTGAAGTAGAGTAGCGCAGATTTGAGCGACATATCTGTGTGACTCTCGGTTCCTGACGAGAAATTCTCAATCGACTTTGAACTGGAAATTTCCTGCTTCGCAGGGTCACTCCCGGGCCACTCCTCGACAGGTGCGTGGAACGACCAGTCCTCGATGTAGAAGCAGTAGTAGTCCCTGCCATCGATATCATGTATCTCGATGCGGTCGTGATATTCCAAGTTGTACAAACGTCGGAGTACTTTCGACTTCAGAGAGTAGAGCGCCTTCTTTTTGAGACTATTGAGTCGCGCAGTCGCTTTCTTTCCGCAGCGATAATTCTCATCTGCTAGTTCTCTGTACTTTTTCGCGTGCTTGTTTATTTTGTACAATGCTTCACACGTCTTTTCGAGGTTGTCTACGTGGGTCATGATTTGAAGGTATTTGTGTATGTAAAGAACCCGCAAGGGGGTTCTTAGGGTGATTTTGCGTGCTTATTCCTCAGTCTTCAAGCGCTCTTTCCACTCCTCCAGTGCCTCTTCAAACTCCAGGTAGAATTTCGTATCTTCGGTGAGTACGTATTGCGCCTTCGACTGGTATGTCCCGGATTTGACAAACCACTCTCCGCTTTCCAGTAGGCCGATGCCGTGAGCTACCCACTGGTAATCTGGAGTGGCGAATTGCTCTACCTCACCGGCTTGTGGGACGACAATCGCTTCAAATTCTGACTCTTTGGGATGGGTCCACTCACCAATTCCGAAATCGTCATGACCAACACCATGGTCTCCTGCGATTCGAACTATCTTTTCGCGTTGTACATCGGTCATATGCCGATTTTCGTTCGTGTTCATGTTTATCACGGTTGGAGTCGCCGACGGACCATCATCAACCAACAGAACCCGCTCGGGATTCGAACCCGACCGAACCACCGAGGGCGGGCTAGGGGGTTCGACGGCTGTCTCGAACCTACGCTGTCTCCGCGACGTCTTTCGCTCTCTCGCCACCGAGGTCGAGAGCGTCTTCGGCAAGGTCGTCGTATTCGCAATTGAGTGCGACACTCGCTGCGTACCCCATTGCCTTCGCAAACTCCCGTTCTAACCCGGCGGTCTCTACTTGCCGGCTTGCCCCTGCGAGATAGGAGCGGGCGGCGTGTAGTTGCGGTTGGAGGTCATCATCATCAACTCGGTCCTCAAGCTGCGTCACTATCTCCAGACCTGACTGGAGTGACTCGAAAGCATTGCCGTCTGATTCACTCAGCTCCATGATTTTCACCTCGGTTATTGATACTTGGTTGGTTGTTTTCTAGTTCTATTCTGTCCGCCATTCCATTGTTCGTTGTGTGGTTCATTGGTACCACCATATTATTGTTATTTCTTAATTGTATTAAAAATTTCGAATTTGTAGATTAGAAAAAATAAATACTCTATTTTATCCGAAAAGGTGGGTGATTGATTCTTAAATCGAACCAAAGAATCGCATTCGAACTATTTGTTGCCAAAGAAAATATTGACTAAATTATCTTGACTATTCTGCAGACAGCTGGAACGGGTCAAATATAGTGTTTATTGCCGAGATAGTGTTTTTTCTACGATAGGGACTGTGCTTACGTCCGAATTTGAGATTACCTGGTGTCGCGAGAAACCTCCTCTATCTTAGTCGGGAAAGTCGGGAACCATCTACAACGTGAGGGGATGTGCCGTCAAGATGAATCAGTGGAGTCGCCGAATATCGTCTCAACGAAGGCTTGGCAGTCTTCGCCTGCAGGAGTTGTTGGGTAGAAACTAAATTCGGTTGGGAACGACAGGTGTGTGAAGGTCAAGAAGCCGTCACAGTATTCACCGACGTCGAAATAGTCCTGCTGGAGCCATCGCTCCAGACCGAACCTTTGTCCGAACCCTTCCACGAGATAGACCGCGAGGATGATTACTGCGTCCTCGGGCAATTGTTCGCGTGCATTGTCGAATTTTTTACGCAGTTTGTTTCCGACCGCCGTGCCGGTCGCCTCCGGAGAGATGAATCCACCTCCCTCTGGAATGTTGTCCAGGTAATCTGGTTTGTAGACCTCCAGCCACACGTCCCAGTCGTCCACGGTAACCCGTACATCGACATCTTTTCCAAGGTCTTGCTGCCCGATGTTGGCGTTTGTCTGTACCAGCTCGGGCCCGAGTTCTGAGCGGAGCTGATAGAGGAGGAGTATTTCTGCAAAGACGGAGTTCGTGCGGTCAACGTTTCCTTTCCGGAGTTCTCGCAACCAATCTTTGGTGGCGTCGTTGTCGAAATCGACCACGGACAAGCAGGTATTTATGAGCTCTAAGTCTCCGCGCATGAACCTGCCGAGGTTGCGTTCCCATTCGGGCGGTTTGCCGTCAGAGTGCTTACCCAGGAGTGTGTTGATATGCTCGTAACCACGGGGAGATGGGAGCAGGTCGGAGTGATGGTATAGTGCAGAGAGTGTGGTATCCTTTGTGACGGGACTGAGCGTGTAAGTATAGCTGGTAGACGACTCGGCATCTGACCGAGTGTAGTCTCGATAGACAGAGACCACCTCGCAGGCGTGCTTGTGGTGATAGAGTTCGGGGACGTCTTCTGGTGCTGAACGGCGGACATGAACAAGGTCGCCCGTTTCGTACGGTGTACTACCAGTCATAAGAGCAGTCTCTCCCGTCGCTAACCGTTGTATTCCATGTGGAAGCGTAACGTACTACTCTGGGTGGACGACCTCTTGGCACTCGGGACACTCTGCCCAGAGAGCGGGTCGCCCGTCGTCGGTCTCGTACTCGATGAGCACGTCGTAGGTGGCGATTTCAGTCCCGCAGTCCGGGCACAGTCCGAGCGTCGGCGAATCGTTGGTGGTCGTGGACATAGGTGGTATTCAGGATGTGTCCAGGGGAGCGTGTGACATCGAGAGCCGGTTAGACTCTCTGAGTGTGAATGTGCCCCGTAGTGGCTAAAAGGTCCGCTAACCGGAGTGAAAGTGAAGCAATATCGAGACGTAGCCGCTAGGAGAGCTCCCGCAGACGACATGGTGGCAAGACGAGTCAGAGAGTTGTTACACATCTTCAGTATCAGGTTCGAGCTGCCCGTGCCGGTTTCTGTCGCTACGCTCGAATGGCGAGGTCAGGTTGAAAATGGGGGAACGGTGGAGGGCTACAGACAGGGACCAACAGAGGAGGGCGTCAGGTCGGCCAGATACTTGACCGCCTCCAGCCGCGGGCGGGACAGGCGGAGCGGATGGGGTGGGGTGGGCAGGTTGCTGGTGGTGGTGGTGTCGGATACTTTTCGGGGACCGCCTCCGACCGGCGGCTACCTACACGTACCGGCGAGAAGGTAATCAATGCCCACAGAAAGTTTCTGACTCTGAAACACTGCTGGAGGTCTAAGTCGTTCCTGCCGTACTGGCTAGAACTGTTAGTCTTAGGAGTGCCAGCACGTTGATTGAGTTGGTTGAACCCTATCGTCAGCTGCCATCTTCGATATCGATTTGCTCCGTGAGTTGCTGGATAAGCCTATGTAACCGGCGGACGTCATCCCGGAACTGCATTCGTGTCTTTTTATTCAACTTTTCGCGGTCGTCGTAGGGGTTGAACACTACTCCATTCAGCATACGACCGTAATGACGTTCATGTGAGTCGATATCACGAAGTTTAGATAGAATGCCCTGAATTATACCAGAGATTCGCTCTTCAGTATAGAGGTGAGTATTCTCTCGAAAAACCTCTTTCAGGGCTTCGCTCTCGATAAGATGATAGTCTGGGGGTTGGTCAGTGAGCGGGTAATCACGGAAGGTTTCCTTGTAGGTCTCGTTGAAACTGTCCAGTTCCATCTGGAGCTGACGGACCGCCTGTTGGCGTCGGTCAGCCTCGACGAACAGCGACTCGACCTGCTCACGGTTCATTGGTTGCTTCTGGTCGTTAATGCGGACGTAGTAGGCTGAGTCGGAGGTGGCAACAGGCTTTCGCGTTGCCTCGTGGACACGGACGGGAACGATGATGCGGTTGGTGTCTTTACTCGGGTGAGGTATTGTGGTTACCTCGGTTTGGACAATGGGTGTCGTGTTGTGAATGTGCTGTTTGACTGCCTGTGAAACGTCGTGTTCTGGTGGTTCAAGGGGACGAGGCAGTACGTCATCACGCATTCCGAAGACGAGGAACCCCCCACTCGCGTTTGCAAAGGCGGTAAATTCCCGTTCGACGTTCTGTCGCCACTCTGTTGCTGACGTGTCGTTGTTGTCGGGATATTCGAGATATTGCTTATATTCGAGATAGGTGTTTTCGGGGTGTTCTGTCTCAGAGAGTGATTCGATTGTATCCCATGTCCAACCCGAGAGATTAGAGGGGAACGATTGATTTTCCATGAATCGATTGAAGAGAGCGGAATTTAATAATCATGTGCAGGTCACTACTCGTTCCGTTTCAAACCCTCTCGATATGTTTCGTTAGAATTCTGCTTGTGAATACTACCAATCTATTCGTTTACTGCCTCAATCTTTATCACATTCCCGTAATGAGTGTCATAGACTCGTTCGAGTATTCGCCCAGTTACTCTGACTGCTGTCCTCGGCGACCAGTCCGTGGCTCTAGCTGTCATCCAACTCGGGCCTTCACTCTCTAATTGCAAGCCTTCTGAGTCAATGATACGCTGGAATTCTGCTTTCCGGTCGTCATTCAAGTTTACTGCATTGAAAGCTCCCTTAGAGAACTGGAAGTGGTGGCCTGTTACACCATCAAATGGGAAATAGAGGTTGATATGGGGGGCTACAGTACCCTCATTTTGGTTGGAACTATACTGCTGGTCATACATATTGAGCAGTTCTTGCTTGCTGCCTTCCTCAGTTTCATCGTCTGACATACGCACCATTATTTTCTCCGCATATTCATAAAATTAACCTGTGGAGTTTTACATTGTCTTGTTTTATGCAGATGTTTTCAAGATATGGCTTCTATATAATGGCGAATATCGACTAGAATTGGGCAAACTCGAATTAGACGTTAACTCTCAATATTTCGCATTTCCGATTTGCACGGTGTAATCCGCATAACCATCTATCAAACAAAAAATACGGTTTGATGCGAATACCCATTACAGAACAGATTGCTCGTTTTTGTGAGAGGTTCACCCACACTCGAAATTCCTTTGTAAGGTGTCTGTAGAAATAGAAATAATGCAGCGGGTGATGTTAGATACCTGCTATTGGATAGCTCTGGCAGAGAACCCAGAGAAGCGTGTGGAATTTGAGCGACTCGCTTCTCGGGAGGACATTGAAGTTTGGTTCAGTTACGGGAATTTCATTGATTTAGCCCAGGCGGCCGAGCAAGACGAGATGTCTGAGATTATTGCCTCAACTGTTGATGTGTATGTCCCTGCAATGGACTACGAGGGTGATGATTACATGACTACGGATGACCCTCTTGGCCTCATTCCAGAGGAGATGGTCAGACAACATGCCGCAGCAGAAACAGTCGATTTTGGCGAAATGAAAACGCTTCGCTACATATTTCGGATATCGGATTGGAGTGCAGAAGCACATTACGAAGAGATGGTTCAGACCGCCAGGGGAATTAATGACGAGTTTGGGTTCAACAATACGTTAGCTGCAACTTTTCTAGATGAGATAGAGGAAGACGGTGACCAAGCGTTTCTCCATGAGCACGAGCTCGACATCCTGGAGTACGTGCGGAAAGTCGTTGAAGTGTATCGAGTAGATATGATGCAGGAGGAAGAAAATATCGACTCTAACAACGTTGCAGACATGGAAATCTGTGCACAGGCAATCTTAACGGAGTGTGACGTCCTTCTTATTGAATCCAAGTGGAAGAATTTAGGCCTGGTTGACAAGGTTCTTTCTCGTCTTGAAGGCGAACAAGTCGAAGTAGAGGTTCAAGATGACCTTGATGCATTTCTTGCTGGGCAGACCGTTGTGGAACAAGTAGACCAACTTGGTGAGGAATAGAATATTCAGGAAGTCAAGTGTTTGTGTACCATCGATATTAGTTAGTATCTGGGTTGGTTTTAGATGAGTAGTTCCAATGGCTGTCATCATCTATGCGACCTCGGATGGAGGGGAATTCAAAATTGATGAGCTGTCCCAACGCCTCTTAGTCCATTTCGCAATTAGAGGAGAAACTAGTTTAGAAGATTCTGTCGGACCAGTTGGTGCAGAAAGCCAAGGAGAAGTGATAGATAGAATTGAAAGCTATCTGGGACCAGACGCTGCAGGATTCGTTGAAATCACCAGCAGAGGTCAGACATTCGACGGGGGAACAATCAATTATTATGGGCTGACAGATAGCGGTGAAGATTTCATCCACACCCACATTGATGACCTCGCTGTCCCGGCTGATTTGAGGGATTTGAGTCAGCGCGTCAGTAAACTTGAGACAGAGCTTTTGAACCGGACACTCGCGGACGAACTCCAAGATAAAATTGATGACCTCGAATACGATGTGAATGGTCGTATCTCAGACCTCGAAGACCGTATCGAAGACTTGGAATCCCGCTTGGAATAACCAAGTTACGACTAAACGGCGTGTGGTATGACCATTCGCTAACTCGAAATGTGTGTCACTGATTCAGTATCGGTCTATGCTTGATTGTGATTGGAGGTGTGAGGTATCCTCTTGCTCGGACTCTGCCCATTTACCCAGCCCCTCGACCAGTTCGTCGCTAACTCTTACTTTCGCAGCACTCGATGACGATTCGGGACCCCACAGGCCGAACACTCGCTTGCCCTCCTGGTACTCTTCGTATTCTTCAGGGAGGAGGTAGACCCACCCGATTTCATCGTGTGATTTCTCGTCTCTTCCACAGATGAGAGCGGTGTCTGGGTAGCCGACCGGCTTTACCGCAATTTCATAGTTGTGTGTTCGTGGTGGATGGTCCTGACAACGGACGATGGCCATGTATATGCGCTATGTGACAGAGAACATGAAATTTCTGCTAGGATTCAGAGTATCTAGCCAACCATTCTTCGACCTCGTTCTTTGCTTCGTCCAGTTTTGGAATTGGAGAGTCCAACGTGAGTCTACGTGCCTCGGTCGTTGCATAGGTAGCGACGAGCGGGTCGTTCGTGATTTCCAGCCCTGCCTGTACCATCGGTCTGTCTCCATCGTGTGCCCCGATAACACGAACAATGTCTTCTTCGGATACTCCTTCTAGCTCTGTGATTAGCTCTTGCACCAGATACTCGAACAACTCTTGGTGGGGGAGTGGTATCACAACTGAGGGATACCATTCGAGTACTTCGGGGTCAAACGAGACCAGCACCTCATCATCGTCTGTATATAGCGCCTGGACGGTATCTGCTGGTGGATTGGTTGAGACTGGTAGGTTTGCTTCCTCAGGAAAACTCAGTCGGTAGAGCTTCTGGTATGGAGCGTCCTCGTCCTCCGTTAGTTGACGGTCAAGCATTTCGAACTTCCATCCCTTGTTTCGGAGTACCTGACTTTGAGTGAACAGTCGTTTCACTACATCGGGGTTAACCAGCGGTTCGAACGGACGGTCTTGGTATCCGATACTGCCGATATCGGGGTGTGAAGCAGTCCACCCATCGAGTTTCGCCTTCTCGATGATATCTGAGGGTTGAACCTCGTCGAGATTCTGCGCCAAACCTACTTGCTTCGATTTCTCCTCTGCCTGTGCTGACTCGGCTTCTGCAACTTCGGCAATGTCCTCTCCCGACCTCGTTGACTCGCCCATCGCCACGTCCTGTACGTCGCCCTCTAGTCCTTCCAGAATCGGTCTAAGTGGGCCTACTGCCTGTTCAAAGAGGTTGATTCGTTCCCCCAAACGCTCGTAGATATCTTCCTCGACAGTTTCGTCGTAAACGTAATTCCAGACGAGCACTTCCTCGTTCTTTTGGCCAATGCGGTCGATGCGTCCAATTCGCTGTTCAACTTTCATCGGGTTCCACGGAAGGTCGTAGTTAATTAGAGCATCACACGTCTGGAGGTTCAGCCCTTCACTAGCCGAATCCGTACAGACGAGAATAGAAAGGTCGCCGTCAGGGTCGGTGAACTCCCGCTTCACTCGCTCCTTGCTTACACCGTTCCACTCGTCCTCAGCCGAGTCATAGATTTCTCCACCGCGTCCAGAGTAGGTCCCGATGTCGTGGTGGGTGAGAGAGACCTTCTCTTTGATGGCATCGAGCGTATCCGTATACTGCGTGAAGATGATGACTGTATCCCGAGCTCGTTCGCTGAGCTCGTTGAGGTCTTGCATCAGTTGCTCCAGTTTCGGGTCCTCTGGAACGTCGTAGAGTTGGGCGATGAACTCCTCCAGCTCACTGAGTTCGTACTTTCGGACACGTTCACCGGCAGAGCCACTCGCACCAATCTCATCAACGGTCATGCCGTACTCGCGCTGGAGCACTTCCTCACGGTCGGCAATCGCTCCGGTTGTCAGGTCACTATCGGAGACCTCGGACACATCTCGAAGGTCCGAGCTCAGATTCCGGCGACGTCGCTGCAACGATTGTTCGACAGCGTGGAGACTAGACGTCAGCCGCTGTCGATACGTCGTCATCACGAACCCGATAGCCGTCTTCTCCTTGCCCTCCAGGAGCTTCTTGGACTGGTCGTAGACGTTCCCGATGTACGTTTCTACGCGGTCGTAAAGCGGACGAGCGTCCCCGAGTTCGACAGACCGAGTTTCGATATCCCGTCGGGGGATGTTTTGCTTGAGGAGATTTGCCTGCTGGCACATTCGCAACGTTTGTCGCGTGTTCCGAAATACACGGGACTTCACCGGGGTCGTCTCCTCACCGAGGTCGAGGAGGAACCGAAGGCTATCCACCGAGAGATTCGAAAACTTGTCTTCCCAGTCGCGGGTTCCGAGCCGCCCAGTCCCGAGCACACGATTGAGCCGACGACGCTCGCCGAGAGAGAAATTACTGTCATCTATCTGCTCTTCAACTCGCTCTGCAACGTCTTCATGCGTTTGAACGAACGATTGTATCATCCCCGCCCAGGTTCGGAGATGGGTGATTCCTTCGTAGGGTTCGTAACTCCACTTCGAGGCGATATCGGGAAGGACCTCCTCGACAGTTTTTGACCCGTCAGCTCCAATTTCATCGAGTGTCTCGGTGAGCTTCTGCTGGACTTCGAAGTAGGTATCAAACGCTTCTCTGTCGTTCCATCCATCGGGCAAGTCACACAACCGAAGCAAATCGAACAGCTCGGTGATTTTGAGCTGCATCGGTGTCGCCGTCAGGACGTACGTGCAGGCGGTGTCATCTTGGAGGTCAGTGAGCAGGTTGTACAGGTTCGTTTCCTTACGCCCGTGGTGCGCTTCGTCAACGAGCGTGAGGTCCCATTCGAAGCGGTCGTCAGGTGCATCCCCTGGATGTTCCTTCTCCCAGTGAATTGTCGGGGAGAACATTCCCATATTCTGGGTCCGCCGAGCAGTATGCCACGAGGCGAGGACGACCGTCGGTTCGTCACGGTCGGAGACCAATTCGCCGATGTGTGAGTCCTCCCACCTGTCGAGGGTCTCGTAGTCGGAGAGCGAGTGCTCAACGCCGTACGCGTCACGCAGGACACGTTGAGCGCCGCTGTACTCGTAAGAGTAGGCGTTGACGTTGAATTTCTCCAGGAGTTCTTCCTGCCACTGTGGCTGGACCGTAGCCGGAACCAGCAGAAGAGCATCGCTCACCTCTCCAATCGTGAGGAGTCGAGAGATAGTGAGCCCTGCTTCGATAGTCTTGCCCAGTCCGACCTCATCGCAGAACAGGAGACTCTCTGGATAGATACTCGTGGCCGTGTCAGCGATGACACGCTGGTGTGGCCACGGTTCAATCGAGCTGATGTCCTCGGCAATATGGACCGCGCCGGGAAGGAGGTCGTGTTCGTTTGCGATACGGCTGACCGTCGCTTCGGAAGCAGGGGGTTCACTCGACTGCTTCAGCCGTTCGACGTGCTTCTCAACTTCCTCGTCAGATTCGGGCTGCCAGTCGAGAATATCTCGCTCGATGGCCTCGTCAATGGCCGTGACTTCAACATCCTGATGTTCCTCGTTCCAGAGTCGCTCGAAGGTCTTCACGTCCTCTTCTACGTACTCGTTCTCGACTTCATCCCACGAGCGGTGGACTTTGAATCGCTCGTAGTTGCGGTACCACGCGTTGTAGGTTTCGTTAATACTCCCCTCGAACGTGATTCGGTTCCCATCGGCGTCGGTTGCGATTCCGAGTTTGGGATGGAAGATACCCGAGTCGGAGTTGTTCCGAGGTTCGCCAATTTTGAGTTGGAGACGTCCTTCTTCCATCATCTGGGCGATGAGGGCGAGCCGTGATTCGCCTTCCTCAGAGAGAGGTGCGTCGTCGGTTAGAACTGGTTTATTCTCTGGACTGAGCCTCTTCGAAGCGATAATTCGGATTTCACCATCAGATTCGAATGCAGATTCGATTCCCTGTAGCGCATCAGCAAGGTTCTGAAGGCTCAGATAGCCCGCGAGGCGGTCATATTGAACTGCCTTTGAGAGCATCGGTCTATAGAAACCACTAACGAGTGTCTCATCCCCTCTAAAATCACTCTCGTACACCCGATTCCAATCAAATCTAGATAAAGTCATTCGATAGTTCAGAAATCGTCGAGAGTCGTCTTGTCGTTCGATTGTTTGCTTTCTTGGTTCATCACCGTCTCAGTCTCAATATCCAATAGTTCACCGGTCTCTCCAGATACGAGATTAATCAGTAGTTCGTAATCATCGTGGTTTTCTGGTAAGACCTGTATTAGACTCTTGATAGTCTTCTTGAATTCAGGATGTTCGTGAAGACCGCGGTCTTGAATCCAATTCCATGCGAAATCCCCACCCTTCGTTTTTAGCACGTTCAGGGCCGCATGAACAGCATCAATATCATTCACGAACGAGGTATCCCGAGGGTCGATGGGATAGGCACGTTTTCTGCGCTTTTCACCGGTCTCCAGAGCGCTATAATCTCGGACTCGATAGTCCTGGCCTTTGAGTAGGAGAGTGTCCCTACTCTTACCCCAAATCTTGGTTTCATTTTTTATCTCGTCAATCTGGACTCCGACTCCTAATCCTAGTTGTCGTGCTTCATCGTAGGGGATGTCCTCTCTACCATATACCAACCACGACAGTACATACCATTTCGAGAGGCTATCGACCTCATCTAAGCTATCCTCCAATTCACGCTCAACGAGGACCTCAGTAACCGCCTTTCTTGCTTCTTCCAGAGCTTGCTTCGGCCGTACAACCTCGTCATGCTTATCGACAACAGGATATGCCTCGGTAAACACTCGTAACGTGGGCCCGAACGAACTGATTATCATATCCGTCTTGGTGAAGTTGTAGTCCCCACTCAGGAGCTCAGTTGCGTTCTCTCGCGCGACCTGCCTCGTCTCTTCCCGAATGTCACTCCATAACGTCGGAGTTCGCTCATCGGGGGATGAAGCTGGCTTCCTACACGTCAGCAACAGGGTACTGTCAGCAGAAGCATCCTCCTTTACACCGATTCTTTGGGGCATTTCACTGGTAATAGTGTGAGTGGCGGTGATGAGAAAGCCAGCTTCGATTATTGACATAGTAAGAGAATCCCAAGCCTGAACCTCCTTATCGGTGAAGTAGATAGTGAGAACTCCGCCTTCTTCGAGCACCCTATGAGATTCTGCAAAGATATCTTTCATCTTGTTCTCGTAGCGAGCTCTAGCCAATTCTGAGGTTGAGGAATCTTCAGTCTCAGATACGATGACTGGATTCTCAACTGCTTCGTCCTCTTTGTTGGTAGACTGAGGGCTGAAAGGTTCCGGGAACACGTCGCCGAGGTACTCTCGGAACCAGACATAGAATGCGTCCGATATCTCGGCGTACATCAGGTTATCCCCGTATGGGGGGTCTATGACAACTGCTTCAATACTTGAATCATCTAGCGGCAGGTCAGCGGCGTCCCCTTGCCTGATTGTAGTTTTGTTCTCATCTAAGTGAGACAGATATGAGACCACCTCCTCATAGTTTTTAATTACGTTTTCGGCCTCTGTTTGGTAACTGTACGTCCCAGCCATCATATTCGTCTCCGCGAAATGCCATTTAAACGAAAAATTGTTATTCCCCAGCATTTGATTGGCGCAGCCATAGCTGGCATCTATAGGGACCAAACGAGTGTTTCGGTCAACAAGTTTGATTGGAATGAACGATAGAAGTGTCAGAATTGACTCAGCCTTTTTCTGCTCATACTCCTCTTTTATATCGGGTTTGATGCTCTCAAACGCCTCAAGATAGGTAGCATGCGAGAGGAGTTGACGGGGACTGAATATATCTCGCCACTGCTTGATACCGTAGGGTGCAGAACGGTCGTAATACCCGATGTAGCGGTCTTGGTCCAGTAGAGTGGCTAGCCGAAGGTCCGACTCAATTTTCTCTTTTGCTCTAGATATCGCTTCACGCTCACTCTCATCAGCAGGGTAGTATTCTGTCTTACCAATATCAGCCTCATATCGTACAGCACAAACCTCGTATTCAAATTCACCTTGGTTGAATATTTTTACAGCATCATCGCGTTCTGTGACTACCCCGCAATGAGGACATTCAATATCGCCTCCACTCACGGTACCTTCTCCGGGGTCAAACTCGGATTTAGGAACCTCATCAGGGACATTCACTATCTCGTAGCGGAGGTCATCATCATCGTATTTAGGTCGAACTGCGATTCCGCGCCTTCGATTGAACCACCACGTGTTGGTGATTGGTACTGGCTCACCGCATGAGGGACAAGAGATTCGGTAGGCTCGGAAATAGTGATTCGGTGCGACACCGCCCTTCTTGGGAAAGAAGTCGGATAACTGACTCACAACGTATGATTCGATTTCAGCCATCCACTGGTCTAATTCGTCTTCAAGCGAGCCGACATCCTGAGCAAAATCTAGAATTGTTTTATTCAGCAGCCATGCTACTGGGTTGAGCTCATTAGAAATCGTAGGAAGCCCATATCTAGCCGCTTCTAGCGGGATAGTCCCTCCTCCTGCGGTTGGGTCCAGAACTGTGGGGAGCGACCCACCCCAGAAGTCCTCTAACTCCTCTTGAAATCGTGACAAACGGTCCTCATCTGGGACTGTCCTATGAGGGTAATCATACCCGAAGTGGTCTGTTACACTCCCGCTCCTCGAATCTTTAGTTGCATATTTTTCTACCACGTAATCCTCAATAGAGGAATCCAGATTACGTCGTGGGCCGACACCCATCAGTTTCAGCAATTCGTCGTTTGAGGTCTCCTTAGGAAGCACTGACGACAAAATCGCCAATCTTGTTGCTGCCGTCGGCCGGCGTGCAAACCATCTGAAAATATTCCGATGAGGGGACATCACCTCTGGATTCGCTTCCTTCAGACTCTCGATTCCCGCTGCTTTCAGGGGAAGGACGCCCTCTGCTTTTACCGGGCGCGGCTCAAATTCCTCATCTTGTTGTATATCGCCGGATTGTTTGTGACTAGTCATTTTCAAATGTCTCCTGCAAGTAGCACTCGAAGAGCCCTCACACCATTCTGACTTGATGGCGAACGACACTTCGCGTGCCAATAATAACACTCCTCAAGGCTCATTCGAGCTATGCTGTCTGCTACGGTGGACAATTTCTCGTACTTCTGAAGCCGTTTCATCGCTAAGAATGCGATAGTCAACCGAATCCCGGCACCCTCAGACAGTACGGCAGAACCCTCACCACGAGTCACGAAGTCGGAATCAACCCCACAGTCATCTAAGACATCACGAACGAGTCTATGGACTGCCTGCTGACGACTGTTGGAAAGAGTGGCGATTTTCAGAGCACACCAATTATTCCAATACCAATCATTTGGTTTGCGAGCGGATGGTGCTCCAACCCCAGAAAAGTCGAGAACGCCGTTGGGGTCTTCCGATACGTCTGGCACAGCAGTCGAGACAGATACCCGCGAGAGTGTACGGTCGCTATTCGCCTTTCTGAAACGCTTCTGGCGTCCATCAGCGAGGTTTTCGGGAATCAGCTCGTACAGAGTGAGACCAGCATTATCACCCAGTCGTCGCGTCAAGGCGAACGTCGGGCGGCCGCCGTGCATGCTACTCCCGTAGGCAAATGATTCCGTCTCGATACTCATGCGGACACCTCTTCACTCTGCTCCGACACTTCTTTCACGATACCGGAGACGTTGAGTTCGATGTTGTTAATCCCACCGAGGTTTTCGAGGGCTTCCTGTAGTACATCTAGCGCGGCCTCGCGGCTGTCGTCCTCCATGGACTCTGTGTCTATCATCAGAACCGCTTCCCCTTCTGAGTCCCCACCGGCACTGATGAAGCTCTCTGGGATGTGGTTCGTCCCAAAGTGGTTCGCAAACTCGGCTGCAGAGCCCTCGAAGCCAGCCTCGAAGACACTACTCGACCTATCAGTACCTTCCGCAATGTAGTCGAACACGATGGACGTTGCTTCCCCAATACCATCTAAATCTTTGAGCTTGTTCGAGATGAACCACGCCCGCTCCCAAACTTGGTCGCCTTCCAGTTCGATTTCGATGCTATCAATGACGACCTCGATATCGTTACTAGAGACATCGTAGTTATCTCGTAGGCGCATTTTCTTCTGGTCGATAGCCGAGTTCACATCGGAGAACGCGCCCTGGATAGCTCTGGGAGTATCTGTCCCGACATTGAATGAGATTTCCGATGGTCCGCTGTCGGTCTCTCCTGGCGGGTCAACAATCGTCGTCTTCGTAGTCTCCTCATCGTCCTCCTCGTCTTCGTCCTCTTCTTCGGTTGGTTCGGGGAATGTAACGTCTCGCTCTTCGAGGAGTTTCTCCCCATCTCCGTAGACGTGGTGGTCATCGCTAATCACTACGCTGGACATCGGGAGGTTCGTAGACATCTCCTCGGCTTCTGAGAGTGTCTTTTTCCCCTCTGCTGTTGCTACGGTCAGGGTCTTGGAGCAATACCCTTCGTCCGCAGTATCATCCCAGAACACGAAGGTGGACTTGGTGAGAGTCTCTTCGTCGGAAGTGACCACAATCTCGCGTATAGTCGCACGGAGCGGTTTCGGGTCGAGGAGGATATCGATGTCAGTGCGCTTCGCAACGAGTTTTCTGATTTCCAGCGTCGTCATCGAGTCGGGTTCCGACTCCCAGATACGGTCCCGGAACCAGGTCGTTCCGAGTGCCCCCTCGTCCTGTGTGATGAGTTTGTCCAGACTTTCGAGAGTCTCGAAAACGATGTCGTGAAGGTCACTACGGTCATTGACGGAATCGATGGTCTCGTTCGCCAATCCCCCGGAGTCTGGGTAATACAGATGTCTGTAGGACTGGCGCACTGACTCACCGAGTAACGCGGACTCTTGCTGAAGTCGCTCGTCGAGGTCGTCTCGTTGGGCGCTATTGAGTTCGGCCTCCCACGCCTCGCCATTCAAAATACGCTCCATCGCTTTCACGCGCCGGGCATGGTCAAGTGCGCCTGCTGTTTCCTGTCCTCCGGCCACAAGGAATATAATATTATTTCGATAGACTCGTTTGTTTTCTGAACCCGGTGACGACCCAGTGTAATTTGCCAATTTTTGTATTATCTCTGGCGGGTTGTCTAACTCACCGTTTATCGTAACTGCATCGAATCCCATTACACACAAACGAATCGTATTGTACGGTTTCTCGTCCTCTTTTTCCGGGACCTCATACGGTGCCTGCGGGTCATAAATAGTCTCAAATACACCACCACCTAGTGCGCCTTGGATTGTCTGTTCGAGACGGTTCCGGGCTACTCCTGGCTCGATTTGCTTTGCCTCATTGGTGATGAGTTTCGATATCTTGGGTTCGCCTTTGAACCGGAGGAGTCCGTTCTCTGTTTCGTACAGGAAGAACGCCTCGGTGTCTGGGTTCGAACCCGTCTCGTTGAGATTCTTGAGCGCGTCACGGTAATGGTCGAGTTCGGTCCCAGACTCCAGAATCATCTCCCAGAGCTTCCTGCGAGTCACCCCGCGACCTCGGTTCCCTCCCGAGACGATACTCTTCCAGAGGATACTTGTCCCGAGATGTGTCGCAATCGGGGGGTGACCCATCGGAGTCCAGTTGTCGTCCTCGTACTGGCATGCGGCTTTGCCATCGTTCGTGTGAATATCGGACTTCGATGCCGCGCGGAGGTCCTGCTCGATGTGCTCGAAGAGGTCCAGGAGCGTTGACCAGACGTAACTATCCGAGGGATGCATATCGAACGCCCGCACGTAGTGTCTCTCCTGAGCCGAATCGTGTTCGTTCCAGATGCGATAGACTGCTCGGGAGACCAGTTTGAGTGCGCCACGAGTACGCTGGAAACTCGGTAGAGTGTCGATTTCTTTCCCGAGCAGGTCGATTAGAGTCGGATGGAACGGGTACGTGCGTTCGAGTTGTTCTCGGTACTCCGCTTTCGTGACCCTATCGGGTAGTTCGCCGTCGAAATTCCGGTAGAAACTCTGGTACGCTTCGGCGGTCTCGGCAGCGGCGTCATCTTCGACAGATTTGAACAACCGATTACGAAGCACCGCTGCGACCTCATCATCGCTCGTCGGTGTGACGGAGTGTTCGGTCCGTTCAGAAATATCGCTGAGGTCGTCGATGAGTTCTTGGACTTCCTGTGCCCGCTCTTCGAAGGCTGTCGAAGAGACACTCAGAATGACCGTTACTGCATCCGTGTTCTGGGACGCACGCATGAGCGACCAGAGAAACGAATTGGTCTGGTCAGCCAGGGTGGAGTCCTCGACACCAACCGCCGCAGCTTGTTCGAAGTACTGGGCAACCTCATCGATGAGCACGAGTCCTGGGTCATCGAGTGTTTCGAACAACTCAACGACGTCGGATTCGCCTGGGGCGATACGCTCCTTGTCGTACTCACTGAACTGGGCGTAGCCTTCTGCCCCAGCCAATTGATAGGCTAGTTCTCCCCACATCGTCTGTGTATCCGGGGCGTTGTCGTCCTGCTTGTTGCATTTCGCGCTCGTCGCACTGACGTACCCGCCCTCAAAGATTGCAGTACGAACCGAGATGTCCTGCTTGATTTCCTCGAATTCCTGACGAACTTCCTCGTCAGTGATGTATTTTCCTAGATTCTCTATCGCTCCTGGACTCTTTGAGAAGTGGTAGGCTGCAATCTGCGAATGGGTTTTCCCACCACCAAAGACAGTATCCAGCGAGAGGAGACCATCCTCACCGCTGAATTCACCCTTCGACTGTCCGATGTATCGTTTTGCGAGAAGCGTCAGAAGTGTCTGCAGTCCATCGGTGGCGTAGGTCTTCTCGAAGAAAGCATCTGGGTCAGAGTATATGTCCGGCGCTGTCTCTGGGTTGAACACGACCTCCGATAACTTCGCCGCGAACTCGTTCTCGGAAAGGGTACCTTCGAGAACGTCATCGTGCGGTGTACACGAATCGAAGAGGGCAGGAATCTCTGGAGGCATTGACTGGGTAATTGTAGGGGGGTATCAAATCAGTTGGGGCGGTTTTCAGTGAGACTAGCCGCAAACTAGTCTACCAGCGAGTTTACCGATGAAAACGTCTTGTTGTGGCGTACAGACTCCGAATTTCACACTGCCATTAACCATTCCTAGTGGAATTACTTTCTCAAATAGTCCATAGTACTCCGATACCCACCTATTTCTCCAATTAACTCGTTATAATATCTCGAATTTTCTTACATCTGTTCTAAAAATCAATACCTTTATATTGAACAAAATAAATAATCAAACGAAATGAAGAACTCAAAAGAAATTAATAACGTAGACGAGAAATTCCCAAATTCTCAGCTAAATCGTGCCAGCATAGACCCGAAAGTTGGGTGTCCAATTGTCTGTGGTCAGCAAATGCGTGCGAGTGGATTCTTTTTTGCAACTGATGATGAAACCTATCTCATCACAGCTCGTCACAACGTCTTGCCTACGGACGGACAGAAGCTTGTAGACGGCGAGTTGCCCTCTGCGTTCAGAAATACTGATTATCGCCCATTCATCGACGTGTATTTGAGGACATCCGATGGGTTTGATGTCGCACGTCTCGATATCAGAGAAATCGAAGGGGTGAAGAAATCATCGAAGATAGATGTCGTGGGCATACCATTCAGTTCAGACCCCGAAAAGTATGGTTACAACGTCTGGACTGCAGATGATGTTTCACCTCCTGAAGAGTCAACAGAAATACTGAATATTATTGGGTTCGATGGCACCGCATTCCCCAGTCGAGACCGAGAGTACAATATCACAATGTACTGTAATGAGATTGGACGTCCAGCGACTCTCGAAGTAACGAATAATATGGCCGAAATTAGGGATGTGTCGAAATCCGGTCTGATGGGGCTTGGAAAGGATGAGAAAATTGTTGGAGATAACGAAGCTTACACTGGCCTCAGCGGCGCACCAGTGCTTGGAGACGATTTGGTTGGTATCCACTCCTATAATTCCAAACCACCATCGGAAGCACTTGAGAAATATCGTGGTGATGATTTTATGTGGCTCATGTACTCTCGCGCGGAGATATTACCGAAGTTGCTCGGCTGAAGGCCATGCTATTCTATTAGCGAATTCTGGGACTCCGGTAAAATACGCTCCGCACAAGCGTTTTCAGTCCCGCTCATGTAGAGAGAGTAACGGAAGTCACCATGGTCAGCAGGGTCGCGTGGCAGGGCTGAGGTTCGACTCCTCAGAGGCGTATGCCACATCCGGCAATTCCCGAGGACCCGGCCCGCTAAACAAGGTTCTGACCATGACAGGGACAAGCACTATCGCGTCGACGCTCGCAAGCATCGTCCTGACGACTTCCGCACCCGTGACTGCGGTTATCGTCACGGCGCTGTTCGCATCCAGCGTCATCTTGATGTGGACGCCTTCTCTCGGGGCAACCTGACGAGTCACATCTCCGTAATTTTCTCGAAATTATGTGTTTCCCAATCCCAGTAAAGTAGATGACCGATTGGAGGAACTGGTCATACTTCGGATGACCTCTTGCTGAATCGGCTGATACACACAAGCAATCTCCGAATCAATTATTCAGAGGATACTCAGTTTTTGACTAACAGATGTCGCAAACATACGTATTTGATTTCTCATTCATCGACTGGTTTGTAACCGATTTTGGTCAGTTTGAGTCTGACACCGGACGGAGGTCGCGCCATCGGAAGTGCTGAACTGCCCCGTCACCGAACTCGACACCGAAGAGGTAGGAATCGCGTTCGTCGCCAGTCTCTAGACCCGCGTCATCCTCAATTATCTCAACTACTTCACCATGCCGGCCGTGAAACCGTTCGTGGTCGGGGTCTGTCTCGTCCGGAATATCTATGCGAACCCTATCTCCCTTCTCGACCCATCTCATTGGAAGTTTCTTCACAGCGTTGCTCCCTGTCTGTTACGGTCCGGCCCACCGCTCGCCCATCTCTCAGGCGCATTCGTATCCAATGGCTGACCCCGTAGACGGTGTGAGTGACCTTTACTTCGACGTGGCGCAGGTTTCTGTCTCAGTCTTTGACGGGGAGAGGGACAGTGTGGGGAGCATGAACGGACTAGTAGTAGTCGTCGATAGACACTCACATAGTGCGTAGACGGGCGTCCCCTCGCCAAGAATTTCTATTTTGGAACTTACCAAAATAATTACTCATACGCTCAGATTTTGGTTCAAATTTGAATCTGAGTAATTATCATTTCTCCAACTCCAGCAATCCTTTTGAATATCAAATTCCATGACTAAATAATGACTGATGGGGTCGAGCAATCGACCAGAGAGGAACTCGAAGCGGCCTTTGAGACAGCAGTGGAATTTATCGGGAAAGATTGGTTGAAGTCTAGTTTCAACCACTATATCAATAGGGACCCAGAAGAGAATATCGACCTCCGAACAGATGAGATACCAAGTTTACTTGTGCAATACCATTCAGCATCAGTGTACTTGGGGAAACGTGAAACAAAGTTTCCTGAATTTCTTCCAGAAGGTGAAGCGAATAAGCCAGCACTGCAATTCACAAACTTGGGGAACTTCGTCTCCGAGCTGGACTCGGCAGATATTGTGACACCAGAAGGAGAACAAGTGAGTGGTCCACTATCTGAGTTTTTTTCACACCGGTTGCGGAATCCTGATGAATATGAGCAGACAAAGTACGAAATTCAGGTTGGCAGTATCTATTCTCGAATGGGCTATGATGTATGCTTTGTTGAGGAAGGTGAACAGAAAGCAGCCGACCTTTGGATACCTCACGATGGAACCAATATTCAAATTGAGTGCAAGCGATGCGGGATGCCAGGGAAACTGAAGAAACGAGATGGAATTTACAAGTCACTGATTAACCGGCTTACCTCTGCTTCGCATACGCCTGCTGTATTCCTCTTCGACCTGGATAGAGTTCCGACACCAGAGGAAGCTCAGACTGTAGATACGTACCTCCCCGATTCCCTGCGACGTTCGACTGACGAAAAAGTATCTGTTCCTTTTGGTTCTCTCCGAATCATTCCGTATATGGAATATACGCGAACGAAGCGGATTCCAATTGCTGGTATGGATGCAGGAGAACAACTAGAATTTTTCTATGATTATTATATTCGACCAACCATATACGCAAAAACAGGTGACAAACTAGACCTTCTGGAAGATTTCGAGAGGGCGACTATTGAAACTGCGGACAACCAGGTCGCTGTATCACAAACTGAGGCAGATTACTTTGACCCGATGTTTGTCGGTCTCCAGTATGACAGTGAGATTGATTTGACGAAGCCTGTAGTCCGCCAGTTTGACGCTGCGCGTGACAAATTCAGCAAACATAGTCCCAATATCCTACACATTGACGTTCCCTATCTGGAGAAATTCCTCAGAGAAGACTTCGTTACACTCCATCAGAAATTGCGGGGTAAACTCAATGTCAACAGCCGAGTATCGATGGTAGTTATTACGACCGAGGTTACCGAATGGGAGGATGGCGACAAACTGAACTACGCGACTTTCTGCGCCTCTGAAGCCAATCTTGACCCATACATTGAGATTCCAGATGGGCTTGAGATTCCCGGATATTCACTTGACGAAGCGCGAAACCATCCCCTGTTTTCGTGAAATCAGACGGGATTGGAGACAGGGGTGTATCGGTTGAAATTCCTTTAGAGAATAGTTCGCAAGTAGAATCAAAGACTACTTGATTTTCTACTTTCACCCCGATAGCCACAGCACTAAGTGATGGTGGAGCGATTTGTCCGTATATGAGTCAGAGCGCCCATCCAGGGTTTAGAGTCGAATGCCCGAAATGTGGTGTGACCTACGAATCGCACCGGTTTGAAGACACGAAGGAGTTCGTGGACAAGCACGAGGAACACACCGGTCATAGTGCCGAGTGGACTCGTGCAGACTTCAAGTTGGTCGATACAAATACCGAGTGGCGGGTTTTATGTATGGAATGCGATGATTCTTGGCGGTTTGAAACGGAAGATGGCGCTCATGACTTCCAGGATGAACACGCGAAATACACTGACCACGAGATAGTCAAGCCCATCGCGAAAGTTGAGAGTGAAGCCCCAGAAATCGACAATATAGACGATGCCGGGTCAGTGAAAAAACTCATAGAACAGTTAGAAAGCATTCACGACAATGGTGCTCCCGAGAAACATCTGTTTGCCCATCTTGCGGGAGACGATACAGCGGTCGCGAGAGCACGGTATGAACTTGAGAAACTGAAGCAGAAAGGCGAAGTGTACGAACCACGAGCTGGGTATCTTCGAACGACGTAAATTCAAATAAAATGTCGGGATTGGAAACCGCTTTGCTGGGTGCAGTGGCAAACACTGTCTCAAAAGAGGTTTCGCAGTGGTTGGATAATCGGGGACCAGACTTCTCTGAGGACGATTGGATGAAAGTGGGACTTCCAGTTGGTCGCCAAATACGCGCGGAGTACGAGCAGTATCAGGTCGGAGAGACTCCGAAAGAAGATGAAGTCCGAGAACAGGTAGACCATGCGGGGAAAATATACCGGGAACTCTCGTATATCGGTGAGAACCGTGGCTTTGATACAGAAGTTGTCGATATCTACTCTGACTTGGCCGATTTGTGTGCTGACTGGGTGGCAGACCCATCACTGCATGTTGACGTTGCCACCAGCGACCACTCTGACCGATTTAAGCAACTGCACGAGCGATACAAGGAACTCGTTTTGTAGGTAGAGTAGCGGAACGCATTTTCCGCAGCACGACCGTAGTAGAAATCTCGATAGAGCACGTCAGGATACATTAGGGCGCGAAGACCTCGCGGGTAATGTCCTCTATATCTGATTTGCCAGATAGTCAGCAACGTTCGTCCCTTGCTCAATGAGCCAATCGTCTATGCCGAAATGCTGAGCAGCAGGTGTCAAGAGGACAAGTACGAGCGATATGAATGTGAGGGTGATACACCAATTGAAATACGTGAACTTGGGGTCGTTCTTCTCTTGATTCCCACCTGTGGTTGTCTCATAGTCCAATAGGAGTTGCTCACGCTGAGTGTCCTCATCATCAAACTCTGAGTACTCATGGAAGTCCCAGATATCTTTCCCAGGACGTTCATAGTCACGCGAGCGTACTGCATAGAGTCCTAGCCCAGCAGAAGCAAGGGCTGGAATCATCACTGTAACGAGAAGAATCGGATGAAGGTCTTGGCTGAAGAGTGCAGCAAATGAGATTAGGAGTGTATCTACAGTGACAACGATACCAATTTTGTTCTCAACAGCGGTCCGACGTCGTTCTTCATCGTCGTACTGTCTTCGAGCTTCCTCTAACGTCAGTTCTAGCGTTGAGAAGTCTTCTGGATTGATGATATCACGCTCTTCGCTCTCCTGTTCGGATTCAGTTTCTTCGTCAACCCCTGACTCATCTTCGTTCGTCTCTACTTCAGCCGTTTTACCTTCATCGGACATCTATCCGATTGCTCTCCCACACCGACTACAGGCTTTGTCAGATTCCTTTTGGTCCTGATTTGCTCTCACGCTAAACTCCGCTTCTTCTCGACACTGGGAACAAAGAGGCATTAGTTAATTTGCTTCCCACATCGGCTACATTCGTTCGGGTTAGGGTCTTCAGCGAGAGCCTCCCAAGTCGATTCGGCCTCTTGAATACAGTCCTTGCAGAGCGCCATCAGCCTAGGGTACGTCCACATCGGCTGCACTTCTTGGAAGAACCTTCCCTAGTACTCTTCCCCCCAGAAAGAGACACTGTATCGGCTTCTCTGATGCACTTAGAACAGAGCGGCATCAGTCAAGCACCGTCCCACATCGGCTACATCTACCAGAGTCACCGTATGAATCAGGCATTCTAGCCGTGATTGATGATTCTGCCATCTCTTCGCACTCTGGACAGAGTGGCATAGTTAGAATGTTCTTCCACAACGACTGCATTTTTGTTTCTCTTTCTGAGTCGGTGATGAGTCCGAATCGCTCCTACATTTGGGACAAAGCGGCATAGATAGAGGTAGAACGCTGTTGGGGTTAATATTCGGGGGACCGGAGTGAAAGTAGTATGAAGAGTTGCGGACGCAGCTGTCGAGAGATACAGCAAAGTATCTACAATTAGACGACCTCGACGTTCGTGACTTCGAACCGTGTACCGGCATGAGTCCCGTCGGTGATATCGATTTTCCAGCCATGTGCTTAGATTATTTTCTTGATGTTTCTCAAGCCCAGTCCCGTTCCGTCCTCTGTAGCTGAGGTGCCTCTTCGAAGACCTCCGTACGGTCTTCTGCCGAGATATCAGGACCATCATCTTCGACATAGAAGCCCCTATCTCTCCGACTGCCAGGGTTACATCTTCTCCGACGTGTTCGACTGCGTTTTGGATGAGGTTCTCCAACAGTTGTCGCAGACGACCTCGGTCAGCTCGCAGGTGCTGGTCGGTCTCGGTCACTTGGTTGTGTATCGCCTACAGCTGCTCGGTGTCACCCTCTCGGAGGCCCTCTGGGATGTCACCACCCCAGTGTTCGTGACTAGGCGAGGGTAGTGTTCGGTCGGTTCCATACCTCAGCGTTCTTCTTGGTATTTTTCACGAATGTACCTTGTAAAATGGTCGGTGAACACCTCGATTTGAGGGTCCGAGTAGTCTAAATGCATATCTGGAGGTATTGTTTCTATCACTTCTTCCGCAGCATGTTCAGCTACCGACCGAAGGTTTCTTTCCTCAATACTCAGGTATCCCAAAGGCATAATTAGTCTACTCGCCTCACTCTCGGTCGCTAATTCTAACTCAATTGGTTCTGGATATAATAATTCGGGGCCGGTCGGCTTGTTTGAATATAGACGTAGGGAACCACCGTTCGTAAGGACTCCGTAGTTAGCGGCGATATCATTCATATACCGGAACAACTGGGCCTCATGACGGCTGAGCGTTTTATCAGGAGCCTTAAACTCATATATAACCCTTTGTGAGTCTCTGATTCTATCGCCTCTTCCTATCGTGACAAAATCAACCTGTCCTCCGTTTGGTAACGTATATTCACTTCGTAAGGTGTTCCCCACATCCTCGTATCCAAGTATTCGGAAAAATCCCTGATTTAGAAACATTAGCTCAACTTCGCGCTCCGAATGAGTCGTCTCAACTTGACCACCGATACAGTTTAGAATGCTTGCCAGCTCTTTGTGCTCTACGAATTCTTCCATGGTATCGCTAAATTCGTTCTTGAATCCAGATAGGATAGCCTGTTTGTTAAGTGGCGGTCCTCTTGCGAGAATAAAGAGCTCCTGTCTCTGATTATAACCGACACCAACCAGTGGGGCAGTCGTTCTTGGTTTCGTTCTCGTCCGACCCGTCGAGACCTATTCCCGTGGAAGCGGTACCGTGGTCCCGTGTTTTCGGGTTCTTTCACGCAATATTGTTCCTTTATCAGGTCTCTCTCTCTCTCTTCTCGGGCAGTCACAATACTACTGGTGAGGTATCGGTGCTCTCACTTTTATCTGGGCCGTATACACTATTCTTGTTTCCAGGGCGAAAAGTCCTACTCAGAAGTACTGAGATTACACGGGAAAATACGCCGTCAAAGTTCAATTCTAGGCATTTCCAAGAACAGAGAAACCGCTTGTTTGCTTATTGAACCGCAGTACTCTTGAAAAGTCCCCGATAGAATTCCTCAATGCAGTCTATTGTATCGGTTCTTTTAAAATGAGTTCGATGGCGATTGGAATATCCCCTACCGTGTACAGAACCCGTGGTTAAATTTGCCTCAATATGTGGACCTCCAGTAGCTGTAATAGCAATCACCTCTTGTACTGTGCCATTCAGGCCTACAACGAACTGTACTTCCACCGGTTCAAATTCGTCTTCAGATTCAATGTTTTCAATTCTCTTTGCTGTCGATACGACCTTATCCATGAGATGGGTTTTATTATCAGTATTTCCCATGTATTCTCATCTTTGATTTATTTATTTAATACTTTTCCCATTTATACAACAACTACAGATATAGTTTGTAGATTGAATATGAAAGTCTATAATATCGTAAAGCCAGTGCTCGAAAAGTGTTTCAGAAACCTGGGTTTCCTGAACACACCAGAATACCTTTAGGCCTAACGGTAGAAATACCGTTACAAGCCATGCCTATTATTCAGAAGAAATCCAACGGCCAGTTCGTAGTGACGATTGACAAAGGACTCGCGGAAGCTATGGAACTTGAGTCAGCCGAAGTTGAATGGACTGTCCAGAGTCAGAATACGTTGCAGATGAGTGTTGTTGCTCGTGATGATGATGACTAAGACTGCAGTCGGTTATACTCGTGTCTCCCAAGACTCCGATACCAGTATCTCTGACCAGAAACGCGAGATACGCGACCTCGCAGACGAACAAGGACTCAACCTCCACCACATCTACAATGACGGCGAGCGCTCCTCAGGGTTCAACAACAACCGCCCAGAATACCTTGAAATGCAGACCGCTCTTGAAGATGGAGAAGCCAGTATTCTCATAGTCCGGGACAGAGACCGCCTCTCACGAGACAAGCGAGAACGTTCGATGCTGTTCTATGACCTTGATGAATGGGCTGTGGAATTGTGGACAACCGCCGAAGGCGAACCTGTCGATTTTGATGATGACGAAACCTGGCTCATCGAGATGATTCGTGGATACATGGACGATGTTCAGAAACGACGGGAGATTCAGCAGGCGCGAAAGAAAGTTCGTGAGCGAATCGAGAACGGCTATGACCACGGTCGCCCACCTACAGGCCTCCAATTCGACCAGGAGGGTCAGTATTGGGTTCCTGATGATGAGTTCGAAGTAGTAATGCAGGCACTCAAACTCCGTAATGAAGGACATAGCTACAGCTACATCGCTAATGAAACAGGAATTCCACGAGGGACACTGGCCAATATATTCGACCGGAAAGACCTCTATATCCAAAAAAATCAGAAGTTTGGAAGCATGATTTAGTTGTCCTTGACGTTCGCAACCGCTTCATCGAGTATCTCGTCTATGACCTCCGCGACTGGAAGGTGTTCCTCGAACGCAACAGCAAGCGTCTCGAAATAGCTCTCGGGAAGGCCAGATTGGTCCACTTCATACGTTTTCTTCGTGTAATCTCTCTGATTCCCCTTATTCGATATCCCCTGTTCATCTAGGAGTGGCTCAAGCTGGTCCTGCCACTTTTGACTATTGTACAACCGGTTGAACTCATCTCGAAGGTCTACGTTTGCAGGAGACCGAAGTATGTACGTCAGTTGTCCCTCAGAGAACGACTGTTGCTTGCGGATAAGATGGACGAAGTGTAAGCGGATACCCCTACCACCTCGCGTTTCATTGTGGTCGAGTGTCGGTGCGAGGTCCTCGTTGTCCCGGTACCACCCATCTCGAAAGATACACCCGTATTTTCCGTAATCATCACGGGTATGCCACTCATCGGTCCATATGTCATCATCAACTTGGCTCCGAAATAATTCCGGCCACTCCTCAATCGAACGTTCTCGGAGCGACTCTGCTGCCTCTAATAACTCGTCAATATCGTCGCGATACTCACTGAGCAACTGGACTTTCTCTTTCTGTATCTGCTCGAAATCGTCTTCTTCCATGTTTGTCACCGTGATTATCGTGGACAGGAAATCTTCGAGTTGACTTACGCTTCGCTCGGGGTACTGGCCGTGCGAGAGATTCAGTTCAGTCTGGAACGCCTCGACAACAGCTCGCCACGAAAGGTCTGCAAACCCATCAGCTGATGAGTCGGGCGCGTGCTTTTTCGAGAGGAATAGATAGTATTGCCCGTCTTCAGGGTACTCGGTTTTTTCCTCGTTGCCAATGTGCGTGTCTTCGATGTATCGGTGGGTCTGTCGGTCGCCTTCGGAAGCATCTACTTTCGATTCGATACAGACAAACCACTCGGCAGGAGTGCGAATCAAGATATCGAGGCGGTTGTCCTGTGGCGACGTGACCTCTGTTTCGACCGCGACCTCTTCGATGTCACGGTGGTAGTATTCAATCTCGGTATCCGTTACCTGTCCCGCTTTGTCGAGGAACGCTTTGAGCAGGTCAGCACCGAATCCGTGTGGCTGAGACGGGTCCAGAAAGTACGCTAACAGGATATTCCACTTCTGTTCGGTTCTCGCGGAACCGAGAATCCGGAGCATGGGTTTCGGTGGTTCTGTTACCTCTGGTAGGGCTTCGAGCGAAGTCCGGAGTTCCCGTAATCGGTCTGTCAACTCTTCACCAGTCGCCATACGCACATAGAACTCATGACTACTTGATAAAACATCACTGCTCGTCCGGTTACGCATCGCACAGAAAATGGCGTGTAGTAATCAGACTCCAAGAACGCTTTCGCCGTTAATTTCCATACGTGCAGGTGCTGCTCTAATTTCCTCAATATTCATGCCACCCTGCTCTAATTCAACAGTTCTGTCCCAACCAAATACCTTCTCACGGTCTTGATGACCGAGCAAGTCTTTGCTGGTAACATAGAAACTCAGTGTTGCACTATTGATGCCTTCTGCTGCCAACCGGTCTGTTGCAGCCACCAGCCCAGCTGGTGAGTCTGGTGCAATTTCTGTCACAGGTTCTCCAACAAATCGGACGTTATGTTCGCCCGCTTGTAGCGAGTTTCCGACGCGGCGTTTTGGGTCGCCCTCTTTTCCGACTCTCCGAAGTCTGGTGATAGCACAACCTGATTTTAGTTCCCCTGTGGATTCGAAATCGATGCAGGTCTCAAGCTCAATATCTGTCGCTACGCCATTGCCGAGATTCGATAACCAGACTTCTAGCTTTTTTCCCTCTGTATTATATTTCTGAATCTCGATGTGTGGTTTGTTCTGAAAGCGTAGTTGGCGCGATTGTAGATGAAATTGCCCGAAATACAGTACAACCAGCATCGCTGTTAGAACGACTGAAGCAACACCCTGATTCCGGTTTACAGTGGCACGGAGTGAAGGATACCGCCAAAGAACTACCACGACCCCCAGAATTATTAGAAAGCCAATTACCCACATCCATCGCTGGTATTGAGGTCTCCAATTCATTCTGTGCTATATGATATTACGTTCTGTATTCGACCACACGAACCTGATTCCTCCGTTGGAGGGGCGCGATTATCGTATATCATCGTAGACGCGTCGTACAGGGACTGGTTCGTCGGAATCAGTGAGTCGGGCAACTGTCACTGGTCCCTTATATGTTGGCTCCTGCTTCCTTGAGTTATGGTAATACGCCGCGCTGTTCTCATCTGAATCTTCATTCAGTTCAATCTCAAAATGATACTGCCCACCTCTAGCACCCTCACCCTCCACTCGAATCGTGTCTCCGTCGCGTTCAATAGCCGTAATCTCGTTCGGCTTGGATGTTTCCCCTGCAGCCTCAACGGCATGTTCTCCCACCCAGAGGAGGTTATCACCGACTTCGAGTTCGTCTACCAATTCCGTTAATGACTGGAACTCAACCATGAGAGATACATACAGGTGTTGCAACAAGAAGATGGGGCTGGAACGACAGAGGAGCAGAGTAACACAGAACTGGTGAAACTGAGTTCGTACTACAAAGTTGCTCTGCAACCAAGTGAACAGATTCAGAGGGGTTGGTGTCAGTCGTAGTAACTCATACGCTCCACTACTTCTGCGAAAGCGACATTCTCACGGACGTCGGTAATCTCGACAGTCACACGCTCACCCTGTTCGGTGTCGGGGACGATAACGACGAACCCACGCTCGACACGAGTGATACCGTCACCCTGTTCGCCGATATCTTCGATTTCGACATCTCGGCGTTCGCCCTCTCCGACCGGTGGCGTTTGTGAACCGCTTTTACGCTTTGGTTCGGTAGCTGGCCCGACGGTCTCGCTGTTTGACGTCGGCGGCAAGAGCGCCACTCGATACGTCTCGTCTTGCTGGACATCGCCAAGCTGAATCTCCTGGTCCGGCACCTCAATAACGTACGACCCATCCTGTTCACGAATCTGGGCAGAAAACAGACATCGAAGTTGGTCTGATATCTCCATTGATATGCTTCTTAGAAGAGATACGAGAGGCAGAACACTTGATTCTGCCGTCTAACCGCGGTCTGTATCGGGCGCAGGGAGTTCTAACGCTCGGCTATCACTCCGGACTAACTACGTCCTCGCAGCTGGGGCACTCAGCCCAAATCCCGGTCGTTCCATTGTCTTTCTCGTATTCGACGAGCAACCACGCCCTCGAAATGCGCTCGCCACAGTCTGGACAGCGACCGAGTGACGCGTCACTGGTCATGCAAAGGGGGAGGGAGCGTGTGACATTTCCCTCCATCCAGAATTTCGCCACCGTTGAATGTAAGCCTTCGGAGAGTGAGTACATTCAAAACAACTATTAATCGTCCCAGGCCCACCCCGAGTCATGGTCGAGATGTTCTATTTCTAAAAATCGCCATATTGCGTTGGGTTGAAGAATGTCTTCACTTTGAATCTGTACCCGGATAATGTCTCCCGGGTTCAATTCACTGATTATTTGTTCCATTTCCTCATCATAGGCTCTATGCTCAGTTTCTACTGAGACGAACCCTCCGCCGTCTGGACGAATTAAGTCAATGTCCTCATCATTTATACTCATTACTGCAAACATACTTTCTTGTATTTGAGCCATCTGATTATGATAAAATACTTTCACTGAAGAGTGTTTTGTGAGTATTCATGGTAGTTAGACCAAGAGAGCTCCCAGGCAGAGAGGTGGTCCAATCTCTACATCAATTTGAATGGCGCTATCAAACCCTGGAGCAGGACCGACAAAAGCTAGTGGAACTTCAGGACCCCGTTTCTGACGATTCTCCCACACAACACCGGTTTACTAACCGCGAGCGATTACATGAGGCAGAACGACAATTACATCACTTCCTTTCTGGATATTATACTTTTAAATGCTTAGTAACTACACTTGCCCAGTCTGCCCCCGACCCAGAATGCACAGGTCGTCTTAAGCACCAGAGAGATATATTTGCTGACAAACCGGATTCGCGGGTAATCTTAGGGATGAGACATTACGTTCAGCATCACAACGTGCTCCCAGTATTAGTTAAAAATTCCGCACTTTCCACTGATTTTCCAAAATATGCCATCAATGCTAAGGAACTTCGAATGAGGGATAGTAGCTATCGAGTTCCTCAGATGGTCATTGACGTGAGTGAGTATGATGATGGCTACAATTATTTCTATGAGCATGTCGATAATATCTGTGTATACCCCTTCCAGATTATTTCTGGCAATTGGCCCGAGGTGGAGGAGCTCCGAAACCAGGTATATGAGATTGTGAGGACAACTTTAGGTGAAGAACTGTCTGAGTACATGGAACAACTTCGAGAGCTAAAACAAGTCCGTGAAGAACTTCAGAATGAACACGACTTTGTTGATGAGATGCTCCAAGAAATGGAAGGCGAAGGAGTACTACCAAGTATAAGAGAATTGTTCCCACCAGAGATTTACGAGCAGATAGACGAAGAATGACCGTGCGATAGTCTTCTTTTCCACACCTGTGGAATTTTTTAAAGGAGAAGAATCCCCATTTACTCATCATCAACCCGCGATGGTTAATAATTTAAACATAATTAAATAACTGCCCTCAGGTTCTATCTTTCCTTCTGGTCAGATTTGGTATACAAGTATGAAAGCTGCACTGAGATTTTGGAGAGCCGCTTGCGTGGTACTACGACCGACTGGCACACCACCACTTGTGGTGTGATTTTGCCCAAGTGCGACAAACTTAATTGATTGAGTATATTATCATAAATAGAGTAATGTACGACCTCACTGGCTTCCAGCGCGACCTCCTGTACGCCATTGCTGGGCAAACTGAACCGCACGGTCTCGCCATCAAAGAAGAACTCGAAGACTACTACGAGAAGGAAATTCATCACGGACGGCTGTACCCGAATCTCGACACGCTAGTGGACAAGGGACTCGTCGAGAAGGGACAGAAAGACCGACGAACGAATGTCTACTCGATAACCCGGCGCGGTCAGCGTGAAATCGAAGCCCGGCGTGAGTGGGAGAATCTATACGTCGCGGAAGACGAGCTGCCGGCGTAATCTGACTGTCGGGAACAGTTCTCGCCAACGAACATTTTATTCTCTCCTCCCCTACCCGTTCGCATGAGTTTCAACGCGACCTGGCACAACCTGCTGGAAAATGTCGAGGAACTCCCTCAGGACGCGACGCTTGTCACCCCACTCTCACGCAAGGCGTTCGGGGTTACAGACGTCCAGGAGCACCGCGTCCTTATCCAATATCGAGACGACGAAGAAACCATTCCACTTCAGCGAGACCAGTTCGAGACACTGTTCCGCCGCATCGAAGACGCACAGGGCGAATTTGAGTTGGACCGTCTACCACCGAACGCGGAACCGTACGCGACCGTATTGAGTCTCCATCCACGCTACGAGGTGGACGACCGCGAAGGGACGCTCACCGAAAGCGAGACACCGACAGGCTCGCCGCTGGTGGAAGCCCACGGAGACATCGACGACCTCGACGAAGGGCGTGAGGAACCCGACGTGGCAGTCTACAGTGATGCTCTATTACTCATCGACGCTCTCGAACGCCATGATGTAACCACGCTGGAAGACGTAGAGACGCCAGGGCTGGTCAACCTCTATACGCTCCTCTCGGACGTACAGCGGAACGCCAACGACCTTCGTCAGGACGTGCGTAGTGTCCTGCTCGACCGGCTACATCACGACCAGCCTGTCAGTGGACAGTTCGGCTCCGTCCAACGAACGAGTCGGCGTAATCGGTCGCTCAAAGACGACGAGATAGTGCTGAACGCTCTGGAAGCCGCCGGTATCGACCGCGAGCGTGTGACGACCGTGGACTCCAACAAGGTGGACGACGCCCTCGAAGTGACAGAACTCTCTGAGACGGACGTGTACGAGGTTGAAGAGAGCGAGTACGTCCGCAAAGCCGAGGTAGACGAAGACGAGAAGGAAACACGTTTGCAGGGTCTCAAGGACCGTCTTGCAGAGACTGAGGGTGACGAAGCCGAGGAACTCCGAGAGGAAATTGAGGAACTTGAATCTCGCATCGAGGAGTTGACTGAGTTCAGGTCTGGATGGTCATTTCACACTCAAACTGGTGCCGAATAGCAATAGTAAGAGAGTGTCATGGAACGATTACCATTCTAAAGAGCAGGGTGAACGCTGAGGTGGAATTGAGTTCAGCGACTCTGCAGATAATTCTTCGGTAGAGATATTCTTCAATGTCGCGGAGACCGAGACGTCAGCGTTGTGTGAAAACCCTACTATTACACTATCTTCTCCCTCATCAATCCCAATTACCTCTCCAAACCTGTGTAGTTATCATTAATCCTCTATCAAGAGGCGCAACATATCTTCTATACTTTCTCAACTTCGCTAATTCTCGCTGTTCTTGTCTTTCATCAGGATGACCTTTTTCAACGGGGCTGATAAAACTACCAATATGGGATTATCATTCGATTTGGTTCCGTTCACAAAGCGAGAGATACCTCCAGACGCTCGGGTATATTCACATCTTCCTGAGTCCTTCCGAGAGCGATTTATTCGCATTTGCCAGCCGTATATGACCGATGGACGTGTCCAAGATATCTACCAAGAGTTCTTCACTGAGTTCGCTTACGATATCGAATATTTTGACGTATATAACGACGGTTCAATGAGTGGAGCGGTCAATTCACACAGAGAATTCATTCAGGAAGGCGAAGATGAGCGAGTCATTGACTACATTGAATATGTCCTGAATCACCTCGCTGAAAACGTCATTACAGAAGATATAATGATATTTGACAATAGAATCAGGCGGGCATTTCAGGAAGAACGGGTTCTATTCCGACTGCGACCTGAACGGAGAGTTATTGAATCACAAGCTTCGCGCCAACAGGGGTATTTTGTAGCAAATGAGCCGTATCATTTGGAATATCTCGGCAATGAACCGATGGTCCAAGCAGATAATGACGTTCAGGTCTTGAAAGAGTCTCCCCGCTGGCGAGAGGCAATCAACCACTACAACAAAGCGTGGGACTACTACCAAGATGGGCAATTTAACTCAACCATCCCCGAGGAACTCGCTAAATCCGTAGAATCCGTCACCTATACCATTTGTAAGGATGAGCATGAGTGGGTTGATGATGGAGCTGGTCTCGGTCGGTGTCTCGACGAGATGAAAAATAAAGGGCTGTTTAAACCAAACAATGAACTCTACCCCGAAGCTGAGAGAATATTCACCGGTCTCAAACTCTCTGCACAGAAAGCGGGTGGGGATAAGCACCGACACGAGGACGTGAATCACCACTACACGCTCTTGTTACTCCATCAGACTGCGGCCTTCCTTTCCTATGTGATGAACCGCTACGATGAACAGTATACATAATTGACTGAATTCAGTGAATAAGGGACAGGACGAACGGGTATGAGAATCGTTGTATGACATCCTCTGGCCAACCCCGTATATGCTACAACAATAGCCTGTGTTGAGTACACCCTGATGTCCGTAATAGGGTCGTGAACGTTTCTCCGAAACGCTGATGCTTTCCCCATCATTCACTGCACGCGCGGGTGCCGCTCTTACCTCAGAGCTAGTCCAAGAAATAGAGGTAGAACCGGGAGAGACAGACAGAGAGTCACGTGAATCAATATTCCCAGCGCCAGTATTCTTTTAACATCACTGACGTTTAGTTAAATATGCCCGACAAGAGTGAAAAAGTCGAAGCACTACGTACCGCTGTTGTACTGGTGAGAGGACAACAGCGGAGAATGGAACAACAGGAGTGTTTTGAGGATAATGAGTTCGTCCAGCAGGAATACAATGAACTTGAACATCATTTTTCAACACTCCTCAAAATGGAAAACAACCTCAGTGAGTCTCTGACTGACAATGAAGACTGAAAATATTTCAAAGAAAGAAGCGATGGCAAGCGCAATTTCAGCCGTCCATAAAGACCGGATTGAGGCGAAGAAAAAACTGGATGATGATGAAGTAGTAGAACTCAAGAAAGAGCACTTACGCCAGTTTGTGTCGCGGATGGACGAGGTACATGATGTTCTCTTAGAGATTTCAGAGGAAGACCTCGGAATCGAATTCGAAGAAACGGATTGAAACTGTGTACTATCCATATAGGAGAGATGGCTGATATTACAACGGTAAATGTCAGCAATTCTGTCTCGGATATACTGTGGGAAAACATACCTGTCTGATGATAAGGTGCCATTCGGGTGTGTATGAAGAATCAACGGCCCGGAAACAGTGGCTGACTTCGGGGGGGAGGTCAACCACCTTGGAGCTTCGGGCAGGCCGAGCCGTTGAATCGTGTATGCACCCACCGGGGTGGCTGGCGTTGTCTACCTGTCACGAGACCACTCAACGAGGGGTTCGGGAGCGGTCTCGTTGACGGACTAGGGGAGCCGAGACGACGGGATGCCCACACCCACGATGGACGCGACTCCTTGTGTGTCGTTCACACACTTAAATATTATGACTCTCCCCATATAGGCGGTTCACATACCCGTTTTTCACTTCCCCGATTCGTTCAGGAGATGCAGTTCGCGTCAGTTCTCGTTATTTGGGTCGGTCACGTAGTAGGTGACAGCCATTCCAACGCCGATTGGGACTGCCCATCTCACCAGTTCTTCGAATATTAGAGACCCAACAGCAAACACGCACACAGCGGAGATGAGACCCATGAAAAAAGCATAGGACACACGAGATAGACTCCGCACTCGGTTATCTAACCGACGGTATAACTGATTCTCCATACGCTTTACCATCGGTTACAGTAACATATGACTTTCCGCTAGATGTGTACGCGTACTGAGTGAGAGATTCACCTCTTCGGTCTTGAAATCAACCGCGTTATGAATTTCTATGACAACCGATGTGTCTCACAACCAGAGACCCGACTGGAGCATCTAATAACCAGGCGTATCATTGGGATGTATGGACTGGGCCTTCAGAATCCGGAAAGATGTCCCATCTTGGGTAATGAAACTCGTACTGATTGTTTCAATCCTGCTGATTGCCGGTCTCCAGTATTTTAATGTTATCTGAGGATGTTATGACGGTCCCCACGTCGGTGTAATTGGGTTGTTTGTTCGGCGGGGCTCTATAATGGAGGTTTTCACTTCTACTATCTCCACACGCTATTGTCGCTTCCCGACTGCTGGACTCCAGACCCAACTACAGGTCTTGTGGCATCACAGTCGTCCGGTCGTTTGCCTGGGCTCGACGGACAGCTTCTTCCAATACCTCTTCAATTTCGTCATCCAGAGCCTCGTAGAGGTCTGCCGATACCTGCATTTCACCCAGTGCTTCTTGCACGTTCGATTTGAAAATCAGGTCTGACATACAGGCAGCAATGTGACGTGAGATGGTTAAATTCTATCGGATACAGGCCTGTACGTGTCCTATATACACTCACATAAGTGGGTTTCAGAGTGTGAGGTCTGTTATCTCCCTCTCACCCGATATACTGGCTCTGGCGAACCTTCCTGGACCGGTACTTCTGCGAGTGAAAGTAATCGTTGGAGAAGTGCCATTCTGTTTCAACGGTAATCAAATAAATCAATGTGCGCGGATACTAGTCTGGGTATATGCCCTCCATCACGCGCCGCCATCTTATTGCTGGCAGTGCTGCCGTCGCCGCTGGCGGATACGGGAGCTATCGATTGGTCACTGGAGCACCTGCCGCTGATTTCGAGTCGTGGACGCCTGAGCAGGGAACCTGGCCCCTCAAACGATACGACACCGCAAACACTGCGCACAATCCACATGCCAGCCCCCCACGTGAGGCACCCGAAACGCAGGAACTCGGCTCTCTTCCGTTCGATAGCGCGGACCCAGCCTACTTCATCCCGCTCGCGGGACCTGACCGCCTTGCAGTGTTCGGTGACCGGCTGGCCGCGTGCGCCGATGGCGAAATGACTTCCTTCGGAGAGAGTGAGGCCTACTTCGCCGGGTTCAGCCCAGATGGCCGTCTTCACGCGACCAGCGAGAGTGGAACAGATACGACCCTTGTGGGGTACGATGGAGACCAAGAGGCGTATCGGTACCCCGTCCCTGGTCATACGGAAGGGCTGACTATTGGACGAGAGGGGGTCTACGTCGGCACTCTCAATAACGGTATATTTGCGTACGAACCTGACAGCGGGCGGGACTGGGTAGTTGGAGGGGAGACATGCGCACTGACGGACGGTCGCCTCTACACCGCAGGAGGGCACGACGGAACACTCGCTTATCGAGAACGACCATCTCCTGGGCAATGGGTATCCGCCGGTCCCAAACGCATGTGGACAGCTCCAAGCGTCCGAGGTGACAGCAACCCGCCCGCAATCGCCGACGGCCGGGTAGTCGTCGGGACGTACGGATTGGACCGAAGCGAGCTTGCAGCCTTCGACGCCGAAACTGGTGAACAGCTCTGGGAACCCAAGTCGTTCGCTGAGGGCGGCGCAGCTGATGTCTCCACCCCCGCTGTCACAGCACGGGATGGCTATGTCGCCGCCGGCATCGACGGCCTCAATACAGGATTTGTCGCCCGGTATAATCTTGCATCCGGTGACCAAGTGTGGCGCGACGATACTGGCTGGTACGCCTACGACCCGGTTCTCGCAGAGAATACACTTGTCGTGGCCGGCGACGTTCGCACTGGCTCGCAAGCACCCGCGACGACAGTTCGGGCGTACGATACCGAGTCCGGTGATGAACTATGGACGGTCACGTTCTCCGGCGACGGGGGGACGAACCTTGCACTCGTCGGGGAACGGGTGTTGGCGACCGCGGGATTGTCGCTGTACGAACTTGTGTAGACGACCGTTTTGGAATGAATCAGGGTAACATCTCAGTCGAATACCCACCGGTTATTGGGTGATACATCCCGACGGTCATCATGACTGTCAACCCCAGAAACCCTGACGCTTTGAGTGGTTTCGTCATGAATACGAGTTAGTCCCCAACAGGAGGTACCTTAATTATTGGTGGGGCTGAGAATATTTCCGGAAGAAGGCGAATCGATTCACAGTTTGAGACTCTCCTCGATAACGACAGGGTACCTACTGAGCAACTTCGTTGGTGCAATTGCGTATCCCAAACGAGAGAATGCGCCGAGAGGTATCGGATGTAGCGCGGACGCGGGTCGATTGGCGTCGTCTACGCCAGCGCAATCCCGGCACCGACGGCGACACTCATCAGCGCGAGGCCGACGAGCGCGATAGTTGTCCGGTCGTGGTGTCCGTCAAGGTCGTCGTCGGAGTCGAACCCACTGAGGCCGGTCAGAACGCCGAGACCGACAGCGACCGCGGACAGGCCGCCAGCGAGCGCCAGCGTCGTCCAGATTTCGAGTCCGTGCTGTGCGATTTCTCGACCAGCCGTCCCGGCGAGGAGGACGCCGGTTGCTATCGGGGCCGCGGCTGTCGCTTTGTTGGAGGGCATCGGTTAGAATTCCGACGCGATTCTGAAAACTGTGGCGATGCCGTTCCGCGCTCGGTGGTCAACACAGCAGGCAAATCCTTCGCTTACTCTGAGATTCGAGTGTACAAAGCACCAGTGATGACGGCACCAATCAAAATTCCACCAATCCATCGGACGACGCTACCATAAGAAAGCAGTGGCAGCGCAACGAGTGAAATGAACGCCAGTGATAGTCGGACTAATTCGGTTCCTTCGACGGCGATATACACCGTTCCAGCGGTTACGAGTCCGATTCCTAAAGCAGCGAGCAGTGAAGTGAACCCGAACGAATCTCGGAATGTGAGGCCGACAATAGCAAACACGAGACCAACAAAGACGATGCTTGACTCGGGGAGCGTGGGTGTATTGCTGTTCTTTTGGAGGGCATCCATGGAATATATCTCCAGCCCGGAACGACTTAATTGTCTGCCGTTCAGTTCGCCTTTTGTATTCATCAAACCCAATCTTGGCAATACTCCGTCATATAGCTCTGTTTCACTGTGTTAGGGAATAGCCATCGATAGTCTGCCTTCATTCAGCAGTGATGTCCTCTACCAGCCGACACTCAAGACACTCCGTGACAATTAGTACGATATGACCTACACACTCACAATCGTTATCGAATCATACGAGTTCAGTGGGGAATTCTACCTCGTCGGTAACGGGTATGACACAGGCGAACAAGTGCTGAGACACGTGGCAAGTGACCATATCTTGGCGATGAAGCAACGTCCGCATGTCGCCGAATACTTGCTTGAAACACTGCAAGATGGTAAAAACGCGAGCAAGTCCGACTACAAGCGGGCAGACCCAGATGTTGCCTGCGGACTTCATTTTGATGTTGACCACCACCAGTTCCGTTTCTGGTTTGGCGACCATACGGTTGAGATTGGGAGACAGCCGACCAAAAGCGAACTTCGCTCCATTGCTGAAGACCTCCCAGTGTAGCTATCCTGTCCGCGTATCTGCCCCAGCAAGGACAAGTATCTCCTATGCCGTAGTCGAATCGAATGCGTATCGCCTTCGATGATGGAACGCTTCTGCTCGAAGACGCCCCCGATACTGTTCCCTACGCTGAATGGGATGACCGCGTTGACGAGTATCGAGCGCAGGCGCACCACTATCGAGACCTCCTCGCCTGGGCAGGAGATGCCAGCAGTGGGCAGGCGACCCTTCCTGAATCTACAGCGAGAGTCGAATCAGTCGAAAACGAGGCCCGCGCCTATAGCGACCTCCACCTTTCGCCTGCTGTCGCTATCGAACCGCGGGATTACCAGCAGGCCGCGTTAGCAGCCTGGAACGACCACGGTCGTCGCGGCACCGTCATACTCCCAACCGGGAGCGGGAAAACGTTCCTCGCCGTGCAAGCCATCGCCGACGCGGGTGTGAGTACGCTGGTTGTCGTCCCCACAATCGACCTGATGAACCAGTGGCATTCCACGCTCACGAACGCCTTCGGCGACCAACTTCTCGATGACGTTGGCGTCCTCGGTGGTGGTAGCCACAACGTGACCGATATCACGGTGACGACCTACGACAGCGCCTATCGGTACATCAACGAGTACGGTGACCAATTTGGAATGCTCGTTGTAGACGAGGTACACCACCTGCCAGCGCCAACCTACCAGCAAATCCCCGAGATGACTATTGCCCCGTCGCGGCTCGGTCTCACCGCCACGTACGAACGTGCTGACGGGCAACACGAAGTACTGGAGGAATTGCTTGGCCCGGTTGTCTACGAGGAGGATGTTGACGAGCTTGCGGGCGAGTATCTGAGCGAGTACGAGACGATACATCTTAAAGTCGAACTCACTGCCGAGGAACGCACGCAGTACGACGAAGAATACCAGATATACCGCGACTACGTGGACACGCACGACTTCGATATCTGGAAGGAGGACGGGTATCAGGAATTCCTCAGACGGTCTTCGTACGACCCACAGGGCCGGCGAGCGCTCGTCGCAAAACAACGCGCCGAGGAGATAGCACGTACGGCCGAAAAGAAACTCGACACGCTGGACAACCTGCTCAAACGCCACTACGACGACCGCACCATCATCTTCACCGCGAACAACGACTTCGCCTACGAAATCTCTCAGGAATTCGTCGTCCCGTGTATCACTCATCAAACCGAGACCGACGAGCGCACCGAGATACTAGAGCGGTTCCGCACGGGTGAGTACTCTATGCTCGTCACGTCCCAGGTCCTCGACGAGGGTATCGACGTCCCTGCCGCGAATGTCGGCATCATTCTTTCGGGTAGCGCCTCGAAACGCCAGTACGCCCAACGATTAGGTCGTATTCTTCGCCCAACAGACGACCGCCAACCTGCCCGTCTGTACGAAATCATCACCGAGGACACGAAAGAGCAGTACGTGTCATCACAGCGCCGCCAGGGAGTGACCGAGAGTGCTGACAGCTGACCTCGCTCGTTCGCGCACGCGAGATGGCACGGTGCAGCCCTTGTTCATCGATGCTGGCCAAGAACGGTATCGAGAAACCGCGAAAGAACTCATCCAGATATTCGAGAACCATCTGGGGGAACCGAAAGGTGACCTGGAAGAGACGATTGACCAGCTCACCGTCGCGGACACCGATTACAAAATCGTCCAGGGGTTGGCGAAACTGCTGAAAGACGAGTGTGAATTCGAGACGGTCGCCGCGACCGACCCGCGAAAGATTCGTCAGCAGCTGTTCGAGAAGGCCAACGATTCGTACCCGATTGTCCGACAGCCCACGCTCGGAGAAGATTCCCAAAAAGTAGATGTCTATGGTCCAGTTGCCGATAGCCTGGGAATCTCACTGGAAGAGTGCTATCGCGGGATGTACGCAGACCTCGAAGAGAACAAACGCCTCGTTCGGTTTGGAGACCGTGTTTCCGATGAATACGAGGGGACGGATGGCTCATCAACGACGACGCGACTGACTGGAGATAGTGAGGAGATGTACGCCGAGGACACCATCACGGTGGGCTGGCTCCTGACCCGATACAATCTCGCACTGGCGCAAGCGGTTCTGTATGATGCGACCGAGATGCGGGTACGAGTCTGGGACTCATTTGGGACGATATTTAGCTATGTCAAACTGTTCGGGCTGATGCATCGTATCTACCCAATTGACGACGAAGGGAACCGAGTGGCAAGTACGGACACCGCTGAGGGGTACGAAGCGATACTGGACGGAGCTGCATCGCTGTTCTCCAAGTCACGAAAGTACGGTATCCGCATGGCCAATTTCCTACCTGCCTTGCCACTATGCGGCCGCTGGGAGATGGAAGCAGATATTCTCGATGATGAGGGTCGCTCGACCAATACCACACTTTCGTTCGACCTCGACCACACGGACGGACTCTCGTCTCACTACACCGCTCAGAGTGACTTCGACAGTGACGTAGAGCGGACACTCGCTCAGAAGTGGGACCGAGCAAACACGGACTGGGAACTGGTACGCGAAGATGACGTTCTGGACTTGGGAGCGGAGGTAATGATTCCCGACTTCGCACTCGAACATCCTGACGGGCGGCGGGCAATTCTAGAAATCGTCGGGTTCTGGACTCCCGAGTATCTTGATGAGAAGTTGGGGAAGATACGTGAGGCAGACCTTGACCACCTCATAGTAGCAGTCTCTGAGCGATTAGACTGTTCAGCAGACGACTTCGAGAGCACGAGTGACCATCTCCTGTGGTTCAAATCTGGTGTCCATGTCTACGACCTCGTGGAGTTGGCGGAAACTCATGCGGTTACGGCAAATGAATCTGGGTAAGTGACGGGTCCTTGTCTTCACTTTCAGCGATATTCGAACTAAATCTATCTACTCTTTTCCACCGATACTCTCAGTCACTTTCCCTCTCTCCTTCATCTCCTCCAAATGAGATGACGGATAACAATTCACATGCTCTCCACCTGCTACAGGACCAGCACCCGTCTCCAACACCACACCCATGTCCGTGAGCCAAGCTTCCGTGGTAGTATTCAAGTACTCAACTTCACCTACATACTCTAACCATCCTCTCTCTGAAGCGACTTTGTACACTTCATCTATCGTATGACCATAATCCCCTCCAAAATTTTCTTTGACAAAAATTGAAGTATTAGAACCATCTAACTTTGCCTGCAACATCTTTGCTTTGACATACGATTCCCATTCACCACGTGTTAACTCAATATCATTCACCATTGCAACCAGTATATTAAAAAATAATACTATATAAAACATTGGAATCTCAGAGATTACTAAAAATTAAGTGTGAAAAGTAATTTGGAAACTTGGTACTGAGGTCGTGTCGCAGACCACACAGTAGGTATAGAGCATCGGGTATTTGACTTTGAAGAGTACGAAGAACAGTATGAAAATGACACAGGTACGAATGATTTCTCTAACGTAATGACGAGCGTGGAAAGAATACTTCGAAGTAGCTAGAAGGTCCTATTCCTCGCTTCCTTCTGAGTCGTCTTCTTCGTCATCCGCACCACCATGCGTTCCCAGTTCGTTGTCGAGGTCGATAACAACAAGCTCAGTATTATCGATAGTCTCTCTTTCTGGGGAGTACTGTGTCGTGATATCCGGTTTCAAATCATATTTCTTTAGTTCAGACAAGGGCGTCACCGCACCACCCGAATCACTTCTCGTGAGCGTATACGTTTCCTCACTTTCTTCCTCAACACCTCGCAAACCAAGTTTATTATTTTCCTCGTCAAAATATAGAATTACATATTCATCGTCCTCGTCAAAATACTCTTCAAGAGCCGGTTGGTTTATTCCTATACTCCCGGTTTTCCGAAGACTAATTTTTGGCGGTGCTGGTCCACGACCACGGCTTGAGCCTGAAAGCTTTTTGAATGTCATTGCTTCACTCTAACAAAAATAGCAAACTCTAATAAAAGTTTTCTAATTCCATGCCTTAATCGTATAGTAAAATATTAAATAATCGTCATGTAAAAATCGAGGGTTTTTATATACCATAACCAAATTTTCAAACGTGGACATGAAAAATCAAACTAAAAGCGAAACAGTTGAGGAACAAAAAGAACAGCTATTCAACGAATACAGAGATATATTGATGCAATTTGCAAAATCAGAATTCACTGTATCAGCAGCAACGTTCGCTGATGGAGACTGGTTCATCCAAATTCGAGATGGGGGTGTAGAGTATGCAATTGCACGAGACCGTGACAATGACGCAATTGACGCACGTGTAGCTGCCGAAGATATGCCGTACTCTATCTACTGCGATTCAGTGGACACAGCAAAAAATCACCTCCTTGCTCAACTGAACTGGAGTCGGTGAATATGGACCTGAAAGAAACACTGGAAAATCAAATCGAGGGACGTGTGGTCCACAATCGATGTGACTCTTGTGAAGAAACTGTCCCCGAAGGGGGCACAATATACTTCAATGTCGTATACACGAAAGTATCTGGTAGAGAAAAACCAGGAAAGTCAATATATGCTGCGTCCTGGGAAATACTGAGAAATAACTTTGGATGGTGTGCAGACTGTTACGATGAAATACCCCCTGATATCACTGGCGAAAAATCTTGGTTATGTGAATGTACGCTTTCAAAGAATACTTTATATCCCGTAATCATAGAGGCGAAAATAGTTGAATAAAGCATAGACAACAGATTCAAACCACTATAAATAAGTCGATTTAATATAGGTGATGAAACCTCATCTAAAGAAGGTTCGTCTCGTCACGCGTGAGGGACACCCGTCCGCGACCCCATTGCAGGTTTAGGTATGACAGCACTCGCGGCTACGGGAGAGGGGAGGGACTGTATCTACATTGAGCGTGACAACGATTATTTCGATATATTCTCAGAGCGAGTGTCAGTATACAACACCCAGGAAGAGTTGGGTGTAGACATAGTAGACAAGCAGAATGAGCCGACGTGGGAGAAGTGGGAACGTGATTCCACAGTCAAATCGGGAAGCGACTCAGGCTCAGACTCAAACTGGGAAAAGTGGACGCGCTAGCCGCTCTTATGCAGTACTGGGTTGAATGCCTGTGATTTCGAATCGTACACCAGCACCAGGGGTGTCACTGAGAGAGATGTCCCAGCCATGGGCCTCAACAATATCTTGGACAATTGAGAGTCCGAACCCAGTCCCATCCTCGTCGGTTGTATAGCCGCGTTCGAAGATTTTCTCTCGCTGGTCGCTGGGTATTCCGCTCCCGTTGTCTTCGATATACAGACCGATTGACTCCCTATCTCCTTCGAAGTCGTCCTCCAAATTGAACGTGCCAACACGTACTGTCACTGGCGACTCATTGTGCTCGTGCGCGTTCCGAAATAGGTTCTCGAAGACGTGGAGTAATCTGTCTCGGTCGGCTTCGACGCGTAGGTCATTGGAAATCTCTATCTCGAAGGTTGACTCATCAGTATCTACGTGGTCCCTAGCTTCACGGGCGATTTCCGCGAGTGGCACCGAGTCCGGAGTTTCGACGGTCTCGCCGGCTTGGGCTAACGTCAACACGTCTTCGATGATTGACTCCATCCGCTGGAGGTTCCGCTGGATTGTTTCAAACTGGTCGGGCGGTACTTCGTCTCGGACGAGTTCGAGGCGACCTTTGACTACCGTCAGGGGGTTCCGGAGGTCGTGCGAGACGACGCTAGCGAATTCGTCAAGTCGTTCGTTCTGACGCTGGAGACGGTCCTTCTGCCGTTTTTCTGCGGTGATGTCCCGAAGTACAACGGTCTGACCTGTCGCTCCCCGTCCGTAATCAATCTGGGACGACTGGTAGGCATAGTAGTGTTTGGTACCGTTAACGTGTGTGACAATATTCTCAAGGTCACGTTCGTCAAATATTGGTTCTAACTCCGGGTTCAGGTCTCTGAGACGGTCCTCTTCCATCCCGACCTCAAGGTCGAAAACACGTTGAGCAGCTGGGTTGATATCCGTGAGGGTGTACTCAGAGTCGAAATTCAACATCGGGTCATCGATATCTCTGATGGCCTGGTCCCACGCAAATCGATTGAGACTGAATAGCTGGGGCTTGGAATCTTCTCTGAGCGAAAGGAAGAAGAGTGAACCCATTAGCGCGAATCCATACGCTGAAACATCAACCGGCATGAGTCCAAGATTGAGATTGTAGACTACCGTGATTCCCACCGGAATGCTCATCGCCGCGATTATCACACAGATTTGAATTAGGCTCTTGCCCAATCCAGTGAAACAGCGTGAGAATCACGGCATCCCGCCGGTAATGCGTGAGTATGCCATCTCAAACCCGCATTCGGCGGGAT
>JGI12480J12845_1000012_pt1 | contig 121440 bp, 114 predicted proteins | sample A23M3SouthBayCA_2_FD_12845 | JGI IMG/M metagenome (IMG submission 12845) | reverse complement strand
GTCGAAACTCGCCGAATCGACGGGCCTCACGCTCGGACTCCGCCCGCTGGTCGACGGCGAGTGGGACCTGAACGGTCGACCTGTCCGCGGCGCCGAACCCTTCCTCTGGACGCTGGCCTGAACCTCGAACGGTCACCTGCAGGTTCCGGCGCCGGTGGGCGAGTGAACAGCACGACTATAGCCTCAGGTGACGAGAGTGATAGGATGGGAGTCGACGATGACAGCGAGGGAGACTGACGACGGGTACGTCATCCGGCGGTACGAACCGGGCGACGAGCGGGAGTTTATCCACCTCTACAACGAGGTGTGGTCGGCCGAGAAGACCACGGACTGGTTCGACTGGCGCTATCGCGACAACCCCTACGTCGACGAGGTCCCGATGTTCGTCGCCGCCTTCGACGGAGCGGTGGTCGCCACCCGCCCGTTCGTCCCCTTCCGCGTCCGTGCCGGTGACGAGACGCGGCTGGCCTACTACTGTACCGACACGATGACCGACAGCGGCCACCGCCGGAAAGGGCTGTTCGCCCGGACCACAGAGCACGCGCTGGCCGTCTACGCCGACCGCCCGCGCGAGAACCGGCCGGCGTTTTTCTTCAGCCACTCGAACGAGTTCTCCCTGCCTGGCTACCGGAAGATGGGCTGGGAGTTCGCCTCGCCCCAGGTTCGGTACAACCGCCTCCAGCGCGCTGGCTCGTACGTCACCGACCTCGTCGGAGGTCTCCCGGGCAGGGTCGGCGGCGGGGTCGCGACCGGGCTCAATCGAGCCTACCTCGGCGTGCGGGACCGGCGGGCGGACTTCCATACGGACCCGTTCGAGGTCGAGCGCCACACGGACCTCCCGGCCGCCGAACTCGCGACGTGTTACGAGAGCTGTCGACCCGACCCGGTCCACGTCGTCTACGACGAACCGTTCTACGAGTGGTACTTCGCCGAACCCGGTGACGAAGCCGACGCCACGTATCTCGTCCGCCGGGCGGGTCGCCCGGTCGCGGGGCTGGTCGTCCACAGCGAGCACGACCCGCGCAACGACACGACGGCGGTGACCGTCAGCCACGTCACGCCGGCCGCCGGCGGGCCCGAGCGCGTCGACGCCGTCGCTGCCGCCTTCGAGCGCCTGCTCGCCGACTACCGGTACGCCGACCTCGCGCGGCTGGACGTCCCGACCGTTCCCCGGGAGATACTCCGGGCGTACGGATTCGCTCCCGACGACCGCCTGCCGATGTCGAAACTCGCCGAATCGACGGGCCTCACGCTCGGACTCCGCCCGCTGGTCGACGGCGAGTGGGACCTGAACGGTCGACCTGTCCGCGGCGCCGAACCCTACCTCTGGACTGCGGGCTGAGACGCTAGCGGAACTGGGAGACGAACAACGCCGGAAGGCGGGCTGATCCTACCGCGTGGACTTTTATCGCTGGCAGCGGAGGAAGAGGTATGGCCTACGAGGACTATCTCGCTGGTGAGAAGGTGATACTGACGGTCGCGACCACGGGTGGGATTCACGGCAAGGAGACGAACCCGAACGTACCCGAACAGCCCGAGGAGATCGCCGAACAGGCACGCGAGTGCGAGAAACTCGGCGCGGCCATCGTCCACGTCCACGGTCGCGACGAGCACGGCGAGAACAGCGCCGCACGTCTCCAGGAAGTCGACAACGCCATCCGAGAGCGGTGTGACGACATAGTCGTCCAGAACACGACCGGCGGCCAGACACCCTACGAGGACCGCGTCCAGGGTATCCGCACCGACCCCGTCCCCGAGATGGCCTCGCTCGACATGGGGCCGTTCAACCGCGGTCGCCACCTCACGACGACTCACACCCGTCACAACGTTGAGCGACTCGCCCGCGAGATGCAGGAGAAGGGCATCAAGCCCGAACTCGAAGTGTTCAACGACGGCCACCTCAACGAACTCCACGACCTGGTCGACACGGGCGTCCTCGACCCGCCGTACTACGTCAACCTCATCTTCGGCCGCGGCACGTTCGCTATCCCCTCCCCCGAGAACGTGCTGAACGCCGTCCGCAACCTCCCCGAGGACTCGATCTTCAACGTGCTCGCCACCGGGCCCCACCAGTTGCCGCTCACCACTCAGAGCGTCCTCCTCGGGGGCCACGTCCGCGTCGGGCTGGAGGACAACCTCTACCATCGGCGCGGCGAACCCGCCACCGGCAACCCACAACTCGTCGAGCGCTCCGCGAACGTGATCCGCTCGCTCGACCGCGAACTCGCAACCCCCGACGAGGCCCGCGAGTTGCTGGGGATGTGACTGTGGCCGTCGGCCGACTGTCGAGAGACTGTCTCGCCCGCTGAACCGACGAAACTGGCGACATCGTCACGAGGTCGGACCGGGCTACTTTGAAGACACCGCAGCGCCTCTCCGGAGTATGGCCTGCCCACATCTGACGTACCGCCGCGAGGCGGGCGAGAAATCCTTCGACCACGAGCGCGCCTACTGCACGGTGATGGAGGCGTTCTGTTCGCCGATGCGCGCCGACGTCTGCAACGACCGGTTCGACTTCGACCACGAGGCACACTGCGAAATCTTCCAGGAACACGCCGCCGAGGAGTACGACGAGGGCGAGACGACCCGTCCCCGCGAGGTCGAGAGCGTCAGGCGACCCCGGGACGGCGAGAGCGACTGAACTCCGAAGGACTGCTCCCGGCCGTCCGCGACCTCGGACGCGCTCTCGATACGGCTGTCCGCTGGTTCGTGGCCTCGACTCCCCACTGGCCAGTCGGACTACCCGAACCCAGACAGTGACACCAGCCCGTACAACCACCGCGGCGCGCCGTCGAGCGTGCCGAAGGCTTTCAACGCACACTGTCGACCGCAGTCTCCCTTTCGGGCGAGCGGATCGAAGGTTTCCCTCGACTGATAGGAGCGAATACGAGGTCACTATCGACGCCAGGTCAGTGAGTGGGGGAGTAGGCCCCGGAGAAGACGTTGAGGACGACGACGCCAGCAATAACGAGCACGAGCCCGGCCACGGCTGCAGGGTCCAACGATTCGTCGAAGACGACAAGCCCCACTGCGACAGTCCCGACGATGCCCACCGCGGCCCAGGTCGCGTAGACGAGGCCGACGGGCAACTCCTCCAGCACTCTTCCGAGGAAGTAAAACGAGGCGAGGTAGCCGACGACGACGCCGACGCTTGGGACGAGGTTCGCGAAGCCGTCGGAGAGTTTCAGGGCGGTCGTGCCGGTCACTTCCGCGGCGATGGCGAGTGCGAGGGCGAGGTACGGTCGCATAGCGGGTTTACCGCCGCCACCGGGAAAACCGCTGTCAAACGCGCCACACCTTCCGGTCCGTTGCCGGCGGAGAGTGCGGTACTGGCCGCGGTGGCTGACCCCCTGGGACTGTCCACTGGAACTGACAGAACTTATCAGCCAGCGGGACGCTCCCCCGACGATGAGCGACCAGGGGGACGAGAGCCGATGAGCGACCTGGGTGACCTCGGACTGTCGAGCTACGAGGAGGCCGCCTACCGGGCACTCCTGCAACTGGGGCGCGCGACGGCGAGCGACGTCGCGGAGACGGGCGACGTCCCGAAAGGCCGGATCTACGACGTCCTCAACGGCCTCGCCGCGCGCGACATCGTCCGGGCACACACCGGGAGCGAACCGCGCCGGTACGAGGCCGTCCATCCGGACGAGGCCGTCGACCGACTGCTGGCCGAACGCGAGCGGGAACTCGCCGCCGAGCGCGACCGCTACGAGAACCTCGCCGACTCGGTGAGCACCGAACTCTCCCGGACGGTGCCCGTCGAGGGACAGTTCTGGGAGGTCGGGCTGGGTGCCGACGACGCCGTCGCCGCGATGGGCGAGCAGTTCGACCGCGCCGACGACCGCCTCTACTCCGTGGTGGGGCCGCCCTACGGCGAGTCCGCGCCCGAGGCCGTCCGCCGTGAGACCGAAGCCTACGCCGACCTCGTCGCGGGCGACGTCGAGGCGAGACTCCTCACGACGCCCGAACTGGTGGCCGCGAACCCGACGGAGGCGCTCGTCGACGCGCTGGATTCGGCCGAAGGGTTCGCCGTCCGAACGACGTCGACCATCGACCTGACGTTCGACGTCCTCGACGGCGAGGAAGTGTATCTGAACGCGCCCGCTCCGTTCACACCCGGTGAGCGCGTGGGGGCTGTCGTGGTGCGGGACTCCGAATTTGCCTCCCGGATGGAGGCCCGCTTCGAGGAGGCGTGGGCCGAAGCGGAGCCTGTGGTATCACCTCGACAGTGAGTGTGAGCGTGCGTGTTCTCGTGTCTGATGGTGATAGACGGATGGTTTCGGCCCGCTCGCTAGCTGGGGAATATACTCGGCCGCTACTCACGCTAATGGGTGAAAGCCCTCGGCCCGCTCAGCGACCGCCAGCGACCCGGGGGCTTCCATCGCACGAGCACGAGTGCGCCCAGACAGATATTGGAGAGGGCCTCACACCTCCCCAGCCTCTTGCGCTTCTCGCTTCGCTACGCTCGCTGCGATGCTCGTCCACCGTCAGAGCAAGCTCTGACGAGCCTTCGCTCGCTCCGCTCGCGAAGACCTCGCGCGGCTTCGTCTCGCGGCCCTCACGGGGTTCGGGCACGACTCGACGACACGCGCCGACGCTGGAACGTGTCACCCGCAGACACCGGATGGCTGCTTCGATTCACCGGAGATCCACCGACAGTTACCCGTGGCTCACCGAACGACTACGTCCCGTCCTGCCGAATCACGACCATGGACCCGTTCGTCGTCGTCGGTGGTGACGCCGCTGGCCTGAGCGCCGCGAGCAAACTGAAACGTGAGGACCCCGAGCGCGAGGTCGTCGTCTTCGAGAAAGGCCGCTGGGTCTCCTACGCCCACTGCGGGACGCCCTACTTCGTCAAGGGCGAAGTCGCGGAGTTGACCGACCTGCTCTCGCTCACCCCCGACGAGGTAGCGGAGCGGGACATCGAACTCCACCGCGAACACGAGGTGACGGCCGTCGACACCGGCGCGAAGACTGTGCGGGTCGAACCCGGCGACAGCGACGGGGAGGCCTTCGACCAGCCCTACGAGGAACTGCTCGTCGCGACCGGCGGGCGTGCGGTCTCGGGACCCATCGAGGGCAGCGACCTGGCGGGGGTGTTCACCCTCCACGGACTCGACGACGCCGCGTCGATCCGCGCGGCGCTGGAACCCGACGAGGCCACGCCTGAATCGCTCGGCGGGGGCGACTTCCTCGACCCGGCCGTCGTCGAACGCTACGCGGCGTGGACCCCGCCCGAGACCGTCGCCATCGTCGGCGGGGGCTACGTCGGCGTCGAGATGGCCGAGGCGTTCACCGCCCACGACCTCGACGTCCACCTCTTCCAGCGGGGCGAGCACGTCCTCGGCCCCTTCGGCGATGCGGTCGCCGAGCGCGTCGAGACCGAACTCCGCGAACGGGGCGTGACACTGCACCTCGGCGAGGAAGTGGCGCGGTTCTCGGACGGTGGCGGGTCGGACGGTGACGGGCCGGCCGGTAGCGGGTCGGACGATCCGAGAGTGGCGCGACTCGAATGTGAGAGCGGCGCGGCGCTCGATATCGACATCGCGCTCGTCGGGGTGGGTATCCGACCGAACGTCGAACTCCTCGCGGACACGCCGGTCGAACTCGGCGACTCGGGGGCGGTAGCGGTCGACGAGTACGGGCGCACGTCGGTCGCGGACGTCTACGCGGCGGGCGACTGCGCGGAGGCACGCCACGCCGTCACCGGCGAGTTCGACTGGGTGCCACTGGGGCTCACGGCGAATCGTGCCGGCCGCGCCATCGGACGGACCGTCGCCGGCGACCCCACGAAGACGGGGGAGATCGCCGGGACGGCCGTGGTCAAGGCATTCGACCAGGAGTGCGGTCGAACGGGGGTCGTCGACCACGGGGAAGCCCGCGAGGCCGGGTTCGACCCCGTCAGCGAGACGATCACGACGCGCTCGCGGTCGGGGTACTACCCCGGCGCGGCCGAGACGGTCGTCTCGCTGACGGCCGACCGCGAGACGGGACGACTGCTCGGGGGCACCATCGTCGGGACCGACCGCGCGGCCGTCCGGATCGACACCGTCGCGACGGCCCTCGAAGGAAATATGACCGTCGACGAGGTCGAACGCCTCGATCTCGCGTACGCACCGCCGTTCTCGCCGGTCTGGGACCCGATACTCACGGCCGCGAAGGTGCTGAACGGCTCGCTGGAGTGACGGCCGTGGTGTCGGACGGATCCCGACACCGGGCCCCACCGGGAGGTTTCGGTCTCGCCAACCGAGATTCGGGGAAACCGAAGGAAAGTTGGCCGTCGAGAACGTCCCTTCGAGTAATGGGACTGTCAGAGCCGGAGACGCTGGACGTCGAGCGGATACGCGAGGACTTCCCCATCCTCGAACGGGAGTTCGGCGGCGAGCAACTCGTCTACCTGGACAACGCCGCGACGAGCCAGACGCCGGAACCGGTCGTCGACGCCATCGCCCACTACTATCGACACACCAACGCCAACGTCCATCGCGGACTCCACCAGCTGAGCCAGGAAGCCTCCATCGCCTACGAGGACGCCCACGACCGCGTCGCCGAGTTCGTCGGCGCGGACGGTCGCGAGGAAGTCGTCTTCACGAAGAACACGACGGAGGCGATAAACACCGTCGCCTACGCCTGGGGACTGGCCGAACTCGGTCCGGGCGACGAGATCGTGATGACCGAGATGGAACACCACGCTGCCCTCGTCACCTGGCAGCAGATCGCCAAGAAGACCGGGGCTGAGGTGAAGTACGTTCGCGTCGACGACGACGGCTACCTCGATATGGACCACGCCCGCGAACTCGTCACCGACGACACCGAGATGGTCTCGGTGGTCCACGTCTCGAACACGCTCGGGACGGTCAATCCCGTCTCGGACCTCGTCGACCTCGCCCACGACCACGACGCGCTCGCGTTCGTCGACGGCGCCCAGTCGGTCCCGCACATGCCGGTCGACGTGAAGACCATGGACGCCGACTTCTTCGCCTTCTCGGGGCACAAGATGTGCGGCCCGACGGGCATCGGCGTCCTCTACGGCAAAGAGCACCTCCTCGAGGAGATGCAACCGTACCTCTACGGCGGGATGATGATCTCGAAGGTCACCTTCGAGGAGTCGACCTGGCACGAACTCCCCTGGAAGTTCGAGGCCGGGACGCCGCCCATCTGCCAGGGGATCGCCCTCGCCGAGGCGTGTGACTACCTCGACGACATCGGGATGGAAAACGTCGACCGCCACGGCCGTCGCCTGGCGGAGTACGCCTACGACCGCCTCACGGAACAGGACGACGTCGAGGTGTACGGGCCGCCGGGCGACGACCGCGCCGGACTCGTCTCGTTCAACCTCGATTCGGTCCACGCCCACGACACCTCCGAGATCCTCAACGAGTTCGCCGTCGCCATCCGTGCCGGCGACCACTGCACCCAGCCCCTCCACGACGAACTCGGCGTCGCCGCCTCCGCGCGGGCGTCGTTCTACCTCTACAACACCGAGGAGGAAGTCGACAAACTCGTGGACGCAATCGACGCCGCCCGGGAACTGTTCGCGTGAGACGAAACCGGTTCCCTCACCAGAGCGTCGCGCTCTCCCGCGAACCCGTCGCGGTCTTCCGTAACGCCGTCACGCTGCTCCAGGACGGCGACGACGGCGGACGCTCGGCGAGTCGCAGTCGAACAGTGTTGGCCGAAGATTTATCCAGCGAATCTCGATAGCAATGCACGTGGAGTCCCCGTACGACCTGCTGGGTGTGAGCCGAGAGGCGGACGACGAGGAGGTGAAAGCCGCCTACCGGGAACGGGTCAAGGACGCCCACCCGGACCACGGCGGCTCACCGGAGGAGTTTCGCCTCGTCAGAGACGCCTACGAGGCGATCAAGGCCGGCCGGGCGACGGTCCAGATCGAATCCGCGGCCGCGACGCCGGACACGATCTCGAACGACGGTGCCGCCGGAGCGAACGGTACCGCTGGAGCGAACGGGAGCGGCGGGAGCGGTGCCGGCACGAACGGACCTGCAGGCACCTACGGCCGCTCGACGCCAGGTCGGAGTACCCCCACGGGTGCCGGCGCGGACGGCCAGTCGGACGCCGAAGACGAGGCGGTTCAGCGGACGGCGCGGGTCACCTACCTCAACTACGAGGTGCTCGACGACCACGGCTGGGACGTCGAGGACGCCGACCTGTTCGGGAAGGCCGCCGACGCCGGACTCGACGAGGAGGACTTCGGCGAGTTCGACGTCCAGCCCCGCGAGTCCGTCCTCGAAGCCGCCGAGCGGGAGGGGTACGCCTGGCCCTTCGCCTGCCGTGGCGGCGCGTGTGCGAACTGCGCCGTCCTCATGACCGAGGGCGACATGACCACCCGCGTCGACAACATCCTCCCCCAGGAACTGGAAGACGAGGGCATCCGCCTGTCGTGTAACGGCATCCCCACCACCGACGAGGTGAAAGTCGTCTACAACGTCAAGCACATGCCCGACCTCGAAGACCTCTTGCTCCCACCGCGGCCGTTCAAGCAGGCCTACGGCGACGACTGACCGGCCGACGACTAACCGGCCGAGGAGCGGTGGGGTCGGAACGCCGGCGCGCTGCCGGACGGGAACTTTTTCGCCCGCTCGGTCGAGACGCACGATATGACTCACTGGACGGAGACGCTCTTCAGGGAGCAGGCCGACCACTACGTCGACTTCTTCGAGCAGCGGTTCCAGGCGGCAGACGCACAGGCCGAAGCAGTCCTCGACCTCGTCGCGACCGAGTACGACGTCGACCCGGAGACGGTGCTGGACCTGGCCTGCGGGACCGGCCGACACGTCTTCGCGTTCGCCGACCGCGGGCTCGACGCCGAGGGACTGGACTTCTCGGAACCGTTCGTCGAGCGAGCGCGGGCCGCCGCCGCGGAGCGGGACCTGGCCGGGAGCGCAAAGTTTCACGAACACGACCTGCGCGAGTTGGACGAGTGGACCGGTTCCTACGACCTCGTGACGAGTTTCTGGAACTCGCTGGGCTACTACGACCGCGAGACGGACGAACGGATGCTCGCGAACGCCCGCCGACTGCTCTCCGAGGACGGAGTGCTGGTCGTCGAGGCGAGCAACAAGGATTCCTACCTCGCGAACCTCGAACCCGCGAGCGTCAGCGAGAACGGCCTCCTGTTCGTCGAGCGTCGCGACTACGACGTCGAGACCGGCCGGTTCCACACGAAACTGGACCGGTTCGACGCCACCGGCGAGGGGTACGACCACGAGTACTCGATGGAATGGGAGAACCGCATCTACGCGCCTGCAGTGCTCCGGGAACTCTGCGAGGACGCGGGCTTCGACGACGTCGAGCTGTTCGGCGGGTTCGACGGCCAGCGACCGACGCTCGATTCCGACTCGGTCGTCCTGCTGGCGCGATGACGTTCGCTTCGCTCGCGTCGTGAGGGTTGTGCCGGCCACGCTCGGCCTGTGAACACGCCCGTCGCCTCGTCTTCGGCTGTCGTGAACGGTCGTTCGAGGGCTGCAGGTCCGAACACCTTCGAACGGATCCACCGGCCGAAAAGCCATTGCCGGTCGGCCGCGACGCTTGCCGTGATGTCCGGGGACGACTCCGCGCCGACCGCTCCTGACCTCGACCCCGGCTCCGGCTCTGACCCCGACCCCGACTCCGACGGGGATCATACCGGGAGCCGAGGCCGTCGTCGCCGTCGACTCCTGGCACTCGGCGGTGCGATCGTCCTGACAGCCGTCGTCGCCGCCGCGCCAGCCGACGGGTCGCTCCCGACGGAAGGCCAGTACGCGCTGGCGACGATGGCGTTCGCGGCGGTGCTGTGGATCACGGGAGCGCTCCCGCTGTCGGTTACCGCCCTGCTGGTCCCCGTCCTGTTGACCGTTTTCGGCGTGTATCCCGACCTCGCGGCGCCGCTCGCGGCCTTCGCCGACCCCGTCGTCTTCCTCCTGTTCGCCGGGTTCGCGCTCGCGGCAGCCCTTCAGCACCACGGGATCGACCGCCGGCTGGCCCTCGCTCTGGTGAGTCGCGTCGGCACCTCGCCCCGGCGGCTCGTCCTCGCGCTCATGGTCGCCACCGCCGTCCTCTCGATGGCCATCTCGAACACCGCGACGACGGCGATGATGGTCCCCATCGCGCTCGGCATCGTCGCGCAGGTCACCGGCGAGCGACCGACCCCGGCCCGGGAGGGCGTCGACTCGCTCCCGGTCCAGACGTCCGCGCCCACCGACGAGACCGGGGCCAGCGACGCGACTGTCGACGCGAACGGCGCCAGCGACGCGACTGTCGACGCGAACGGCGCCAGCGACGCGACTGTCGACGCGAACGGCGCCAGCGACGCGACCGTCGACGCGAACGGCGCCAGCGACGCGACCGCAGACAATGAGTCGACCGCCGCCAGCGACACCACACGGGCGGCCGGCACAGCCGACGAGGGGACGCCGTCGAACATGCAGGTGGTGACGCTCCTGGGGACGGCCTACGCGGCGACCGTGGGTGGGGTCGGGACACTCATCGGCACGCCGCCAAACGCCATCGTCGCCGGCCAACTCGAAGCTTCGCTGGGGGTCACGGTCACCTTCCTCGACTGGCTGTTCGTCGGTCTGCCCCTCGTGGCGGTCGCGCTGCCGCTGACGTGGTACCTCCTCTTGCGTCTCTACCCGCCGGACGCACACGACGTCTCCGCGGCGCGAGCGCAGGCGGCCGACCGCCTCGACAGCGCGGGCGCGTTGGATTCTGCCGGCCGCCGCACGGTCGCGATATTCGCCGCGACGGCGGCGCTGTGGCTCCTGGGCGGGTTCGAGTCGATCTTCGAGTCACTGCTCCCGGCGTCGCTGTTCACCACGCTCTTCGGCGGGTCCGGCGCGAACGTCTTCGGGACCGTTGGCCACCAGGGACTGCTCTACTACGTCCTCGTCGGCATGGTCGCCGTCGTAGCGCTGGTCGCGACCGGCGCCGCCGACTGGGAGGTGCTCCTCGACGTCGACTGGGGGACGCTCCTGCTTCTGGGTGGCGGCCTCTCGCTGGCCGGCGGGCTCCGGGACAGCGGCGCTATCGAGTGGCTCGCCACGGAGGGGGTCGCGGCGCTGGGTTCGGTCCCCGTGGTGGTCCTCGTACTGGCCATCGTCGCGACGACCGTTTCGCTGGGTGAACTCGCCTCGAACACGGCGATGGCCGCCGTTCTGGCCCCACTGCTGATCGCAGTCGGTCCGACCTACGCGGGGCAACTGGGCGTCTCGGACCCGCTCGCGTCGGTCTTTCTCGCCGTGACGGTGGCCGTCGCGGCCAGCTTCGGGTTCGCACTCCCGGTCGCGACCCCGCCCAACGCGATCGTCTACGGCAGCGGCGCCATCGGCCGCGAACACATGCTCCGGGCGGGCGTGGTCCTCGACGCCGTGATGATACTCGTGGTCACGGCCGCCGCCTTCCTCGGGCTCGCCGTCGTCTTGCCGTTCGTCTTCGGGTGAGCGTCGGCGTCCCCGACCGGCGGTGCCATCGGCCGCTCACTCGTCGAACCCGTCCTCGATCGACCCCGCGACCCGGGCGGCCGTCGCGTGGGTGACCCGCGATTCGCCGAAGACGGTGCGAGCGCTCGCCGCGGCGTCCGCGTCCGCGGTGAACTCGATTTCGGGATAGACGACGTCCCAGAGCACGAGCGCTTCGGCGGGTGCCGGTGCGACGCCCTCGGGGCCGTCGATGGGTTCGGGCCCGAGTACGCGGTCGACCTTCGAGGGGGGTGCGTCGCCGCTGCCGACTTCCCGGACGAGACCGACGACGCGCCGGACGAGTTGCCGTGCGAATCCGCCCGCGCCGAGCGTTATCACGAGAAACTCGCCGTCGCGGTCGGCACTCGTCGACAGGTCGCGGACCGTCCCGGTCCCGTCGGGCGTCAGGTTGTGGAAGTCGTGTTCGCCTGCGAGTCTGTCGAGCGCCGCACGCGCGCGGTGGTCGTCGAAGTCGGTGGAGCCCCGGTCGTCGTCGAAGTCCTCGCCGGTCGTGGTCGGCTCTGGTGGTGCGTACAGGTGATAGACGTACGTCCGTTCGCGGGCGTCGTGGGTCGCGTGGAACCCGGGGTCGACGTCGGCGCTGGCCCACGCACGGACGGAAGCGGGAAGTTCGGCGTTCAGCGCCCCTGGAGTGAGCCAGTCGGGTGCTTCGAACGCGACCGTCTGTGCCCGCGCCGAGACGCCGGCGTCGGTGCGCCCCGCCGCGGCGTAGCCTTCGGGTCTGTCGGGCCCATCGGGGTCCGCGGCGAAGGCGTCGAGGTCGCGAAGCGCGTCGAAGAGCGTGTCCTCGACGGTCGGGACGTCGGGCTGGCGCTGGAACCCGTAGTAGGGGCGGCCGTCGTAGGCGAGTCGGAACGCGCGTCTCATTCGGGTTCGACTGACTGGTCGCGGTCGGTCGCGTACTCGTGGCCGGTCACGCCTTCGCGGTCAGTGTCCCGAGCGGTGTCGCCGTCCTCGGTTTCCAGCAGGTCTTCGACCCGCCGTTCGAACTCGGCCTCGTCGATCTCGCCGCGGGCGTAGCGCTCGCGGAGCGTGGCGAGCTGTTCGTCCCGGTCGTCCGGTTCACTCGGTTCGCCGAGCCCGCCACTCGCTGTCGTCGATTCCGCGGCGTCGTCCTCCTCGGCGGCGACGAACGGCAGGCGGTCACCGAGGATCCCGACCAGCGGCAGGAGGACGACGAACCCGACGATCGCGAAGACGTCCGCGAGCACGTCGACTTCGAAGGTCGACGCCAGCGCGGTGAACCCGATAGAGAGCACGATGATCACCCCGATCGCTTCCCGCTTGTCGAGTTGCGGGAGTCGCTCGCTCATACTTGTGTTCTGTAGTGCCCGACACAAAGGTGTTATCGGCCACGTCGCGAGTCTGACGTTCAGACCGTCCTAGTTGCGCTCGCTAGCTGGTGGCTTGACCGCACTCGACGTCTTGCGATGAAAACCCTCGGGTCGCTCGCGGTCGCTCAGCGACATATCCTCGCTTCGCTCGGATAGGGGTCGCTGAGGCGACTACATGAACGCGAGCGACCCTCGCCCTTTCAGTCCACCAGGAAGAAGTACGTCGCACAGGCCGTCTCGACGTGGAATGGTCGGTAGCCGCCCCCACGGACTGATCCCCTGGCGGACTGGAAGGGCGAGGCGGGGTCGCGGGGAGCGAAGCGACCGAAGTCGCTTGAGCGGGCCACTATTCTCGCGAGTGCGGAGCGGTGCGGTTGTTCGAGCGAGAATATCCCGCTCAGCGACCGCGAGCGCGCCGAGGGCTTCCATCGCACGACGATGACTGCGGTCACACAAATCGAACGAACCTATTGCTAGGGACCGTGGTCGCGACCGTATACCTCACACCTCCCCAACCTCTTGCGGTGCTCGTCGTTCGCTCCGCTCACTCTTGCGCTCCTCGTCCCTCGCGCGATGTCATCCTCGCGCATGAAAGCACGAGACAGCGCGCGCCGAGGCGGCTGTCCAGTCATGGCTGAAAACGGAGGCTGTCGAACTATGGCCGAAAACGGCGGTTGTCGAGTCGCTATCGAAGCCGGCGGACGCGCCGAATCCTCACGCGAAGTCGTCGTAGGTGGGGCGCTCGTGGTCGCCGGGGAACTCGTCGACGGGCGCGGTGGTCTCGTCACCCGACACCATGTCCTTGACCGTCACCTCACCGTTTTCGAGGTCGCGCTCGCCGGCGACGACGACCGTCTCGGCGTCGATGGAGTCGGCGTAACTCAACTGCGCGCCGAACGAGCGGTCCGAGACGTCGGTCTCGACGACGTGGCCCCGCTCACGTAGGTCGCGGGCGATGCGCGCGGCGACCGACCGGGTGTCACCGACCTGGAGGACGTAGTAGTCGGTCGAGATGCCCTCGCCCGGCCAGGCGTCGTGGACCTGCAGGAGCAGCGGGAGCGTCGAGTTCATGACGCCGATGCCGACGCCGACGGCGGGGGTGGGCTGGCCGCCGAACTCCTCGATGAGGTCGTCGTAGCGCCCGCCGCCGAAGATCGACCGGGAGACTTCGCCCGAGGCGTCGAAACACTCGAAGACGACGCCGGTGTAGTAGTCGAACCCCCGCGCCGTGGTGAGCGAGACGTCACAGTACTCGCGCACCCCGAAGTCCTCGGCCGCGGCGAGCACGTCCTGGAGGTTCCCGACGGCCTCGGCCAGTCCCTCGCTGTCGGAGAAATCGGTGAGTTCGTCGAGGTCGTCGTCCCCGGCGACGAGCACGTCGTCGAACGCCTCGGCCTGGTCGTAGGAGAGGCCGGCCTCGTAGAGGAGGTCGAGGTACTCGTTGTCGTCGACCTTGGCGCGCTTGTCGACGGCGCGGATGGCCTCCCGGATCTGGACGTCGGCGTCGAACGAGCGAAGCAGTTCCCCGAGGATGTCGCGATGGGAGATACGGAACTCGAAGGCGTCGGCGTCGAGGCCGAGGTTCACGAGGGAGTCGGCGGCGAACGCCAGGACCTCCGCGTCGGCGTCGGGTTCGCTGGAGCCGAAGATGTCGGCGTTGGTCTGGTAGAGTTCGCGAAAGCGGCCCTGCTGGACCTGTTCGTAGCGCCAGAACGGGCGAGTGGAGAACCACTTGATGGGCTTTGAGAGGGCCTGCTGTTTCGCGACGACCATCCGTGCCACCGTCGGTGTGAGTTCGGGCGTGAGCGTGACGTGACGGCCGCCCTTGTCCTCGAACTCGTAGAGTTCCTCGACGATCTCCTCGCCGCTCTTGTCTGTCCACATCTCCGCGGGTTCGAGCGCCGGCGTGGCCGTCTCGCGGAAGCCGTAGCCGCGGGCGGTCGCCTCGATCTCGTCGATGACGGCCCGCCGCGGCGCCATCTCGTCGGGATAGAAGTCGGTGAATCCCTTGAGTCCCTCGTACATACCCCGTCGTTCGGGGAGGGGTCGTTTGAAACTGTCTGTCCGGGTGGACGCCGGAACCCGATGTCCGGTAGCCAAGCCTATTTCGCCGGCGCGGGCGAACCGGCGGACATGACAGCCACGACCGACCGGGTCGAGCGCGCCCGGCGGGCACTCGGCGAGGCGTTCGGCGAGTCCCACGCACCGGTCACGGTCGCCTCCGCACCGGGTCGGGTCAACCTGATCGGCGGACACACCGACTACAACGAGGGGTTCGTCCTCCCGGCGGCCATCGACCGCCGGACGGTCGCGGCGGCCCGTCCCCGAGAGGACCGCACAGTCAGGGTTTACTCGGCCGATTTCGACGCGGTAGAGACGTTCGACCTGGACGACATCGGCGACCCGACGGACGCCTGGAGCGACTACCCGAAAGGCGTCGCACAGCGGCTCCTCGCGCGGGACCACGCCGTCGACGGGGCGGACCTCGCACTCGTCGGCGACGTCCCGATGGGTGCCGGACTCTCTTCGTCGGCGGCCGTCGAAGTCGCGACCGCCGAGGCACTGACCGCAGTGGCGGGACTCTCCCTCGACGAGGAGCTCGTCGACGTCTGCTGGGAGGCCGAGACGGGTTTCGTCGGGCTGAGTTGCGGGATCATGGACCAGTACGCCTCTGTCCACGGCGAACCCGACAGCGCGCTCTACATGGACTGTCGCGAGCGCGCCCACGAGATCGTCCCGCTCCCCGCCGACGAAGTGACGCTCGTCGTGACGGACACCAACGTCCGGCGCGAACTCGTCAGTTCCGCGTACAACGACCGCGTGGCGACCTGTCACAACGGCGTCGAGTACTTCTCGCAGTTCCTGGACCGCGATATCACCGCACTCCGGGACGTCTCCGTCGACGAGTTCGAAGCCCACGCCGAGGACCTCTCCGAGACAGTTCGCAAGCGGGTCCGCCACGTCGTCACCGAGAACGCGCGCGTCGAGGACGCCGGGGCGGCGCTCCGCGAGGAACGCTTCGAGCGGGTCGGCGAACTGCTCGACGCCTCCCACGCGAGTCTGCGAGACGACTACGAGGTGAGCGTCCCCGAACTCGAGGCGGTCGTCGACGTCGCGGGTGACCTGCCGGGCGTCTACGGTTCCCGGCTCATCGGCGCCGGTTTCGGGGGCTGTGTGCTCTCGCTCGTCCGACCCGACGCCGTCGACGAGGTCACCGACGCCGTCGAGGCGGGCTACCGCGACCGGACCGGCAACGACGCCGACGTCTACGTCTGCAATCCCGACGCCGGAGTTCGGCGCCACGACGCCTGACCGGTCCACGGCACTTGCGGGAATACGCTTCAGTGAACGCACAGCACTCGACGTGGTGGGCTTCCATCTCACGATATCGAGTGCGGTCACGACGAAGGCGACTGCGCTTGCGAAAACGACGACAGTTCGAAAGACTACTCCTCGCCGATGAGGCGGTCGACGACTTCCTCGGGGTCGAACGGTTCGAGGTCGTCGTAGTCCTGGCCCGTCCCGAGAAAGAGGATGGGTTTCCCGGTGACGTGCGCGATGGAGATGGCGGCACCGCCCTGCGGGTCGGCGTCGGCTTTCGTGAGGACCGCGCCGTCGATCTCCGCGGCGTCGTTGAACTCCCGGGCGCGGTTGACGGCGTCCTGGCCCGCGACGGCCTCGTCGACGAACAGCGTCATGTCGGGGTCGAGCACCCGGTCGATCTTCTCCAGCTGGGCCATCAGGTCGTTCGACGTGTGGAGTCGGCCCGCCGTGTCACCGAGGACGACGTCGATGTCGTTGGCCTCGGCGTACTCGACGCCGTCGTAGAGGACGGCGGCGGGGTCCGACCCCTGCTCGTGGGAGATGATCCGCCGGTCGAGGTTCTCGGCGTGTTTTGCGAGTTGCTCGTTGGCGCCCGCACGGTAGGTGTCCCCGTTGGCGAGTACCGACGAGTGACCCCGCTCTTCGAGATAACGCGAGAGTTTCGCGATGGTGGTCGTCTTCCCGACGCCGTTGACGCCCGTGAAGACGATCACCACCGGCTTGTCGGCCTCGGCGATGCGCTCGTCGAAGTCGAACTGACCGACGCTGATCACGTCGTAGAGTGCCTCGCGGAGCGCGTCCCGGACCATGCTCCCCGTCGAGGAGAGCCGGCGTCGCGTCTCGCCGACGAGGTTCTCCTCGACGCCCTCCAGGATCTCCTCGGCGACGGACATCTCGACGTCGCTGCTCAGGAGTGCGAGTTCGAGGTCGTCGAGGTGGCTCTGCAGGTCGTCCTCGTCGATGACCGTCTTGCCGGTCGCGAGGATCTTCGCCCGCTCGCCGAGCCCGCGCCCGCCGTCGTCTCCGTCCTCGTCTGCTTCGTCGACTTCTTCCCCCTCTGGGGCGCCAGCCGCCCCAGCATCCGCAGGTGCGTCGGCGTCCGTCGCTTCCGCGTCGGCGTTCGCTGGCGCGTCGGTCTCCCCGTCGTCTTCGGTCTCGGCCGCCGCCTCCTCGTCGACGTCTTCCTCGACTTCGTCACTGAAGCGGCCGAGTTTCTCCTTCAGTCCGTCGAACATCGCCTACTCGTCCGGGTCCTGCTGTTGTTGCATCTGCTGCATCTGCTGCATCTGCTGTTGTTGCATCTGCTGGGCCTGCTGTTCGAGTTCCTCGCTCTCGGTCTCCAGTTCCGAGATGTCGGACTGGATGTCGTCGATGCGGTCGTCCAGCGTCTCCTTCTTGGATTCGAGCGTGTCGACGGCGCCGTCCTGGTCGCGCTCGGCCGCGTAGCCGCCGCCGAACTCGACGATGATCTCGTCGATATCCTGGACTTCCGCGCGGAGGTACGCCTCGCCGCCCAGGGGCACCTGCACCGTCTCGCCCGAGTCCAGGGTTTCGATGGCCTCGATGGCCTCGTCGATCTCCGTCTTCTGGGTGCGGAGCCCCTCGATCTCGCCGCGGAGGGCCTCGATCTGTTCGTCGATCTCTTCGATCTCCTGGGCCAGCTGCTGGAGTTGCTGCTGGGCGCCGCCGCCACCACCGAGGCTCATGCGTCTACCCCCTCGATCTCGACCTGTGTGCGCTTGAGCCCGTGCTTGGAGCCGAACTCCGCGAGGGTGTGCTCGCGGGCGACGTCCTCGTTTTCGGCGTCGACTCGCTTCTCGAACGACTGCCAGCCGTCGCGGGCCTGCCAGCGCCCGGTGACAGTAAATTCACTCATGTCTCCCGCTGGGAGAGCGAGCGGGAAGTACCTTCCGGGACTGAACTATCGACGCCGGCGTCGCGGACTCCTCACGCTCCATCGAAGCGGCAGGTGACCGCGGCCGACCTGCGTCCGTCGTCGGGCATCGCGGACGCGTCAGGCGAGCAGGAAGTACCGGTCGCTTATTTGCATCCTCGCCGTCTCTCGGTAGCCGATGCCAACTGTCGACGCCGACGCGCTGGAATCGTTCGCCCGCGACGCACTGGCGGCCCGCGGGGTGCCCGAGGAGACTGCGGTGGCCGTCGCGACCTCGCTCGTCGACGCCGACCTCGTGGGTCACACCTCACACGGCGTCGTCCGGATCCCGTGGTACGTCGACGGCGTCGCGAACGGGGGAATCGACCCCGACGCCGAACCGACCGTCGAGTCGGCGGGACCCTTCCACCAGGTCGTCGGCGGCGCCGCCTTCGGCCAGCTCACCGGTCGTCGCGCGGTCGAATCCCTCGTCGAGACGACCGCCGAGCGTGGCGTCGCCGCCGTCGGAATCCGGGATTCGGGCCACATCGGCCGCATCGGCGAGTGGGCCGAGCGCGTCGCCGCGGAGGGGTACCTCTTCGCCTCCTGGGTCAACCTCCAGGGCGGGTCCCAGCGCATCGCACCCCACGGCACCGCCGACCGTCGCCTCGGGACGAACCCCCTCACGTTCGCCGTCCCCGCCTTCGGTGCGCTCCCGTTCGACCCCGTCTACGACGGCGCGACGAGCCAGGTCGCACACGGGAAGGTGGTCGAACGCGACGGCTCCGGTGAGGAACTCCCACCGGAGTGGACGGTCACCGGATCCGGCGAACCCGTCGAGCAGGCGGCGGACTTCGAGGACGGCGACGGCGCGCTCCTCCCGCTCGGTGGCCGTGCCCAGGGCTACAAGGGCTTCGGCCTCGCGACGATGGCCGAGTTGTTCGCGGCGGTCGTCGGCGACGGGCCGGTCGCGACCGAACCCGAACAGGAGTGGCGCGGCAACGGTGGGGCCTTCATCGCAGTCGATCCTGGGGTGTTCACGACCCCGGAGGCCGTCGCGACTCGCGTCGAGGCGCTGGCTGCCCATATTCGGTCGGCCGAACGGATCGGCGACGAACGGACCGGGGACGGACCGATCGGCGACGAGTCAGTCTTGCTCCCCGGTGAGAAAGAACACGAGACGCGACAGCGCCGCGAACGAGAGGGGATCCCCGTCTCGGCGACTGTCGCCGGCAATCTGCGGGACCTGGCGGCCGATCTGGGAGTCGAGAGGTCGCTTCCGGACGGGTTCGAGTAGGGTGACCCCCCAGGCGCGATGTCCTGGCTGTTGTGGTGTCGCTTCCTCGACCACAAAACTGATGCGTGTCGAGAATATATTTGAGGGTGGTTATGCTCTATGGGCATTTTACGTCGGTCGGTGCGACCATCGACCACGGGGACGCGAGCGCGCTTTTCCCGGTCGAGGGGCTCGATGCGCCAGTACTCCAGCGCCGGGATGCGGAACTCGCACTCGACGACGTCGGTAGTGAGAACGTGATCGGTATCGCGCCGACGAGCCTCGCGAGTAGTTACTTCCTCACCCGACACGCCCTCACCGCGATCCCCGTCGACGAGCTCGCACCTGCAGTACGGTCGCAACTCGTCGGCGCGCTCGACGCTCCCATCGAGACGTTCGACCTCGTCCAGGTCGGGAAGCGGACCACCGACAGTCCCGACCACTCGCTCGCCGAATTCACGGACGCGTGACCGCCAGCATCGACGAGGACTAGATAGCGGACACCACAGAACGACCGATAGTTACCGATGACTGACACGCTTGCCGAAGAGTACCCGGAGGGCGCACAGTACATTCGAGACGCCGTCGCGGAACACGGCGAAGAATGGGTGTTAGATCACTACTACGAGAAACTCTATCCGCTCGGCGTCCTGATGGACATGCCCGAGAAAGACGAACTCCCGTTCTACGACGAGACCGAAGACGACAGCCTGACCGAAGCGGAACGCGTGGAGATGTACCGTGCCTGGGGAGAGTACCGGGAGAACCTTCGCACGGGAACGAAGCCCGGACAGTAGGCCGAATCAGTCGACGCTGCGAGTAAGCAGAATCAGTCCACGTAGCCGAGCGTGGCTTCGATACGGCCCAGTTCCGGTCCCGTGGTATCCTGGCCGACGACGTACCCGGAGTCGTTGGCGATCAGTCCCGAACCGACCAGCGGGCCGCCGTAGTTGATCGTCCCGATGTCGGCCGGCACGCCCAGCAGGTCTTCGAGGAAATCCAGTTCCTCGTCGGTCGCGTTGGGGTGACAGAGCACGCCGCTGTCGGTGGCGACCGCCGCGGTGCCCACGGTCTGTACTCCACCGAGGAGGCCGCGCTCGACGGGGACGCCGAGACCGTCTTTCACGGCCTGCACGGCCTCCCGCGAGAGGTCGGGGTGGACGTACGCGCCGGTGTCGTTGGCGAGGACGACGTTCCCGGCGGCGTTGATGCGACCGGGGAGTTCGGTGACGGGCAGGCCGGTCTCGTCGGCGATCGTCTCGCGCTCGCGCTCGCGTGCTCGGCTACTGACGAGCAGGCCGTTCTCGTTGCCGACGGCGAGGGCGCCCACGGTCCCCGAGCCACCGACAGTGGTCGGGACGACGGGGACGTCGAGTTCCTCACCCAGGTCGGCCTGCAGGTCGGCGTCGACGTCGGGGCGGACGAGGAGACAGTCGTCGGTCGCGCGTGCGAAGACACCGACGTACGACGACCCGGAGAACGCGGCGCGGAGCAAGTTTACTCAGCCGTCTCGGCTTCGACGACGCTCTCGCCTTCCTCCTCGAAGCGGGCGGCGCGGACCCGGAGCTTCCGGGGCGGGTTCGTGCGCCCGTTGGCCCAGATGGCCTCGTTGATGGAGGGGTCGAGGCGGACGGTCTCCTCCTCGACGGCGAAGTGCTTGGCGAGGTGCCCGCGGACGATGGCCATCGCCTTGTCGGCGCGCTCGCCCTTCGGGGCGGCGCTGGCGTCGCGCAGCGGAACGGTGACGACCCGCTCCTCGAAGTCGCTGGCGCTCATTCGTCCGTGTCACTCCGCCGCCAGTGGCGACGCTTCGGGTTGCGCTGCACGTCGCGGTCCGTCTTCAGGATGACCCACGAGGGCACGCTGCTGTTCTGCCGGTCGAGCTTGCCCAGCCGCTTTTTCTTCGCCTTCGATTTCTTTCCCATAGTACACTCCCGTTCCGCGTCACCGCTTAAATTTGTGTTCTTTTCGCCGCCGTGACCTCCCGAGCCGGCCCGCCTCCAGCCTGGACAGTCCCCTCGGCGGCAGGAGACGGAACTCACACGAACGCCAGCGGCACCATCACGAGCACGCCGGCAGCGATCCCGCCGAGCAGTTCGCGCCGGCCGCCGCCTGGGAGGGTCGCTCCCTGGTCGAGCGCCTCGGGGACGAACTCGGTCGCGACGAGATACACCATCGCGCCCGCGGCGAAACCGAAACCGAAGGGGAGGAACTGCTCGGCCAGCGTCACGAAGTAGTAGGCCAGCACCGCCCCCAGCGGCTGGGGCAGGCTGGAGAAGACCGCCCACCAGACCATCCGCCACTCGCCGACACCCATCGACCGGAGCGGGATCGAGATCGCGACGCCCTCGGGAACGTTGTGGATGGAGATGGCGACGGTCATGAAGACTGCGAGTACCGGCAGGGTGAGCCCCGCGACCGACACCGTGGCGAGGCTCGGGTCCTCGATGCCGAGTTCGGCGAAGGAGACTCCCACGGCGACGCCCTCGGGGAAGCTGTGGACGGTGAGGATCCCGAGGATGAGCACGAGTTTGCGGAAGTCCGCCTCCTCGTAGTCCTGTGCATCGACCTCCGCGTCGACCAGCACGTCGTGACCGACGACCACGAGTCCGACGCCCGCCAGCACTCCGGGGCCGATCGCGACGGCGGCGTCGACCAGCGTCCCGTCGACCACTGCCAGTCCTTCACCCACGAGCCCGAACAGCGACGCCGAGACCATGATCCCCGAAGCGATCCCCCACAGCACCACGTTCCAGCGGTCGCCGATCTCCTCGACCAGGAAGAAGGGCAACGCACCCAGCCCCGTCGCCAGCGCCGTCAGCAACCCCGCGACGAACACCAGCCCCAGGTTCGACAGCGTCGCCGATGCCATACGTGAAACTTCATCCCTCCCGTCCGTAAATGTTATCACTAATCTGATTGATTTTGGGAGACCTAAAGCGGACGGACGGCGGGTATCGGCCGATCGGTCGGGTTCAGGGCCCGGTGGATCTGCCCCGTGTGACCGCCATACTAAGATCCTTATATTCAAACAAGGGTTCTTCCCTCCTTTGTGGTGAGATATAAATACCGGAAGCGTCGATACACTGGTAATGTCACTGACCGAGCGGAACACGACTGCGGCGGAGGCGGACGCGGACGCGAGCCCGGTTTCGGGCGTCGAGTCCTACCGGATCGTCGACCCGATGGACCGGACCGGGCGGATGACGGTGGAAGCCCCGGGCGGAGAGACCTACACGGTCGTCGGTTCGCTGGACGAGCGCATCGGCAAGCGACTGCGGGACCGCGCGCCCGGCGCGACCGCCCGGATGGAGTTGAGCCCGGCGCCCAGCGGGACGGGGTACGTCGTCGCACGGGTCAAAGCTGGCGGCCTCCCGGCGCTCTGACCGGGCACGTTCCCGGCCCTCTGTCGGGGATTACAGCGGAAACTGTTCGACGGTCGTGTACGTCGGCCCGTCCGAACCGAGCACGCTCTCTTTCAGTCGGACCTCTTCGACCGCCAGTCGACCGACCACGGGGTCGTCCTCGCGGACGCGTTCCTGCACGAGTTCCTTCCCGCCGGCGTGGTCCATCCGGGCGATGGTTGCGTGCGGCGTGAACTCGTGGTCCTCGGGGTCGAATCCCATCGCGACGGTCCGTTCCTCGACCGTCTCGTGCAGTCTCGTCAGTTTCTCGCTTCCCTCACCGGCGCCGACCCAGACGACGCTGATGTAGTCGAGGCTCGGGAACACACCCAGTCCCGCGACGTGCAACGCGAAGGGCTCGACGGCCGACTCCTCGACCGCCGCCGCGAGTTCGTCGGTGAGATCCGGCAGTCGGTCCTCGTCGGTGTCGCCGAGGAACTTCAGCGTGACGTGGACCTGTTCGGGGTCGGTAAACCGGAGGCCCGGGGCGTCCGCGAAGCGCTCCTGGACGGCCGCGATCCCGTCGGCCAGTCCGTCGAGGTCGACGCTGACGAACAGTCGCTTGCCCATGGCGGCGCCTCGGCCGCCGGCGACTTCAGGGTTTTCGAGGCGGATCCGCGCTACGCGTAGCGCAACAGCGGAGACGACGCGCGTCGGGGTGGTCGACCGCCAGCTTTAGTCGGTCGCCGCCAGATCGGCGAGCATGGACGACACTGCCGCCCTCCGCCGGACGCTCCGTCGCTGTACCGCGGTCCTCGTCGTGGTGCTCGGGGTGATCGCCGCCTACAGCGCGCCATATGGCCCCGACACCAGCATCGGCTACCCGCTGGCGTACGCCGCCGTCGCCTACCTCGGAGTGAGCCTGTTGGCCGGACTCTTTCGACGGGCCGGCGAGTCGGCTCCCCCCGGAGATACGGACCACGGCAACGGGTCGAACGGAGATACCGGGGGCGGTGGCGACAGTGGGAGCGACAGGGCGGGGACCGGAGCCGACGGCGACGACGAGGAGACCGACGACGCCGACACCGGCGACCCCGACCACCCGCCGGTCAGCGCGTTCGGCGACGGACACTGGTAGTCGGGTCGGTCCGGCGGGACGGTCCGCTGACGTAGCCCTTAACCCTCCCGCTCGCATACGGCGGTGTATGACTGACGAGAGGGACGACCACGAGTTCTCTTCGGGGCAGGGCTTCTCGGACCCCTACGAGGGATTCGACATCGACCCGCCGGAGTTCAACGTAGACACAGACAAGGTCGACCCCGTCGACTCGCGCGTGCTCACGGACGAACTCGACCGGCGCAACCTCGCCGGCGAGGACGTCGACGTCGAGCAACTGCTGGAGGTGGGGCTCAGCTACATCGGCATCAACCGCTACGAACAGGCCACCGAGGCCCTGGAACGGGCCGCCCGCTTCGCCGAGGACGAGAGAGTCGAACAGGAAGCGTGGACGAACAAGGGCGCCGCACACGCCGAACTGGAGGAGTGGGACGCCGCCATCGGCGCCTACCGCGAGGCACTCGACATCGACGACGACTCGGAGCACGCCGCGACCGCCGAGACGAACCTCGCGTTCGCCCTCTGGGAGTCGGGTCGCACCGAGCAGGCGCTCGAACACGCCGAACGCGCCGTCGAGGTCGACCCCCGGTTCGCCCAGGGCTGGTACAACCGCGGGTTCTTCCTCCTGGAACGGGGCCTCGCCGAGGACGCCCGCAACGCCTTCGACAACGCCATCCGCCTCGGGTTCCGGAACGCGGAGGTCATCGAGGAGAAAGCCCGCGCACTGGAGGAACTCGGCGAGTACGACCGCGCCGAGGAACTCGCCGAGGAGGCCGACGAACTCCGCCAGGAGGCCGAGGCAGAGATGCTCGAATAGATGCTGCTCAACGAGCGCGACACGAACGAGGGGCTGCTGGTCTCGGTCTGTGACCCCGAGGTACTCGGGGAAACCTTCGAGAACGGCGACGTCACCCTGACCGTCGATCCGGAGTTCTACGACGGCGAGGCGGCCACCGAAGACGAGGTCGTCGACAGCCTCGCCCGCTGTGCCACCGCGAACCTCGTCGGCACCGAATCGGTCGCGCTCGCCATCGAACACGGCTTCGTCGACGAGGCCAACGTCCTCGACATCGACGGCACGCGGCACGCGCAACTGCTCTGGATGTGACTGCCCCGGTCGTTCAGATACCGTTCGGAGCCAGCCGGAGCGACAGTTTTCTGTAGCCCTGCGTACAAGTGGTGGTATGACCACGCCCCCATCCGACGACGACGACGACGGATCCGCCGTCCCCGACTCGGACAGCGACTCCCCGGTCGCGGACCGCCCGGTCGGCGACGGCGGCGTCGACCCTGGTTTCGACGAGGCCGCCATGTACGTGGTCGTCCGGGACGCCGTCGAGGACGCCATCCTCGGCGTACTCGGGACGCTCATGCTCCTCGGCATCGCCTTCGTGGCCGTGTGGGCCGGCGGCACGGCGATCGTTCAGTCACAGACTCCTGTGAGCATCACCTTCGGGGTACTGGCCATCGCCTTCGGGTTCTACCTCGCCGCCTCGTCGCTCGGAGTCGTGCCGCCCGCCCGCGAGTGGTTCTGACCGAGCAGGACGACCCCTTCTACAGGCTGAGCAGGGCAACCCCTTCTACAGGCTGAGCAGGACGACCCCTTCTACAGGCTGAGCAGGGCGAGTGCCTCGGGGCGTGTCTTCGAGGTACTTCACGAACGCGCTGTCAGCAACCGTTCGGGCTGGGCCCGCTCAGGCCGTGACGGAGCCGGCAAGCGCCGCGAAGTCGTACTCGACGCCGGTCTCGTCCTCGGAGACAACCCACAACCGGTCGGCGAGGTCTTCGTCGTAGGAGCTGTCGCTCGATTGCTGTTTCGTCGGTGAACCGCGCATGTTCATCAGTCCACCGGGGCCGACGTACTCGCCCCCCGTGATATCCTCGGCCGTCGCGGCGTACAACAGCGGGAGCGCTCCCTGTTTGGCCGACTGTGCGAATATCGCGTTCGCGGCTTTCATCGCGTACAGCCTGAGCGTCGACCCCTCCTGTTCCGGCCCGCGGGCCTGGAGTCCCGTGTCGGCGTAGCCGGGGTGACAGGCGACCGAGAGAGTGTCTTCGATGCCTGCCTCACCGAGTCTGCGCTGGAGCTCGTAGGCGAAGAGGACGTTCGCGAGTTTCGACTGCCCGTAGGCCTCCCACTTGCCGTACGACTCCTCGTGGTGCAGGTCGTCGAAGTCGATCTCGCCGTTCTCGTGGACGCCGCTGGAGTGAGTGACGACCCGCGTCTCGCCCGGCGTCGCCACCAGCGTCTCCAGCAGGTGACCCGTCAGCGCGAAGTGCCCGTGGTGGTTGACGCCGAACTGCGTCTCGAAGCCGTCCGCTGTCTCGCTCCGGGGGATCGCCATCACGCCCGCGTTGTTACAGAGCGCGTGGAGTTCGTCGTAGCCCTCTCGCAGGTCTTCGGCGAACGCTTCGACCGAGTCCAGCGACGCCAGGTCACACTCTCGGACGTCGAAGTCGGGGTCGGTGTCGGTGATCTGCTCGCGGAGTTTGTCCGCGGCCGACTCGCCGCGCTCGACCGAGCGACAGGCCATCACGACCGTCGCGCCCTGTTTCGCCAGGACGCCGGCCGCCTGATAGCCGAGCCCGCTGTTCGCGCCCGTGATCACGATGTTCTTGCCCGTCTGGTCTGGAACGTCCGCAGCGGACCAGCTCATACTCCCGTCCACGGACCCGAGCGTGACAAGTCCATCGCCCGACCAGCGAGGTGAGGGCCGTCGTGAGACCGCCGTTCACTCACTCACAGTCCCGTCGTCGGCGACCCCGACCCGGAGCGTCGTCAGGAGCGCGACGATCCCCACTGTCAGGACGGCGCCGACGACGAACGGCGACCAGTAGACGACGAACGCGTAGAGGGCAGTCATGAACGGCGGCCCGACGGTCCGTCCGAGACTCCCCGCACCCTGCGTGACGCCGAAGGCCGACCCCTGTGACTCGGCCGACGCCGCCGTCGAGACGAGCGTCGTGAGCGCGACGTTGAGGAAGCTGTTGCCCGCCGACAGCAGCGTGAGCGCCCCCAGCAGGGCCAGCACCCGGGCCCGGAGACCCGCGAGCGTGAACTCCCCGAGCAGGAAGCGACCGATCTCCGGCGAGAACGGGAACGCCGTGAGCGCGACGACGAGCAGCCCGGCGCCCAGGAGTGCCATCTGTTTCCCCGAGATCCGGCGTGCGAGTCGCCCGACGAGGACGCCCTGGTTGAGGACGCCGAGCGCGCCGACGTAGGTCAACAGGAGGCCGGCCTGGGCCGCGTCGTAGCCGTAGACGTCAGCGACGTAGGGGATGAAGGCGATCTGGATACCCGAGAAGGCGATGGAGGCGACGAGAAAGGCCAGCACGAGCGGCCGGAGTGTGGCGTCGCGGGCCGCGTCGACGAACTGACCGACGATCCGGGGTCGCCGCGCCGGTCCGGCCTTGCGTTCGGGTTCGGGCAGGAACGCCCACGTCGCCCCGAACGCGAGCAGGCTGAACGCCGCCGCACCGAAACTCGGCAGCGAGAAGCGCGTCGCGGGCACGAACGACGGGAAGACGTTCCCGGCCACGCTCACGACGCCGTCGCTCGCCAGGACCGAACCGAGCGCGGGCCCGAAGACGAAGCCCAGCCCGAAGGCGGCCCCGACGAGTCCGAGCGCGCCCGCGCGGCGTTCGACGGGCGTCACGTCGGCGATGTACGCCTGCGCGGTGGCGAGGTTGCCGCCCATCGCGCCGGCGAGCATCCGCGCCGCGAACAGCGTCCCGAGCGCGCCGGCGGTCCCGAACAGCACCTCGGCTTCCCCGCCGAGGCCGAAGACCGTCCACGCGACGGCGTTGCCCAGGAGCGTGACCATCAACACGGGGCGGCGCCCCCGCGAGTCGGAGATCCCGCCGAGCACCGGCGCGGAGAGAAACTGCATCAGCGAGTAGGAGGCCGCGAGCAGGCCGTAGACGACGTCGCTGCCGCCGAGATCGCGGACGTAGAAGGGGAGTATCGGGATGACGATCCCGAAGCCGAGCAGGTCGATGAAGACGATGACGAACACGGCGAGGAGCGCCCGGCGTGACGACACCGGCCCCGTGACGGCGGTCCGTGGGTCCTGCACGGCAGGCTCTTCGTCCAGACGGGCCGAATAGCTACCGCCTGCTGTGGAGTTTCGTCCGCTCGGAAGCCACTCGTCGAACTCACTGCTTCGCCAGGACGTCGGCACAAGACACATATACTGACATTTCGACGACATAGTATGTCCGCTCGGACACGGCGGCGATTTCTCGCGAGCGGTGCGATCGCACTGTCAGTCGGTGCCAGCGGCTGTACGTCCGGAAATTTCACTGGCGAGGAACCGATGGAGGCTGGCACAGCGTCCGCCACGGAGACTCCAGCGTGCAGGGACGAGCCGTGCGAATCGATAGCGATCCCGGGGCCGGACGAGCCGACGAGCGGCGGCGCCGAGCCCACCGACTACCCCGACGTCCCGGACTCCGTCACGGCCGAAGCGGCCGAGTCGTTCGCCGTGGCGTTCGAGAAGGCGTTCAGACGAAACGACTTCGTCGCCAACGCCGGGGCCAGAGAGACGGCGTCCCTCTCGTTGCGTGCGGGGTCAGCGAAAACCGAGTCCCTCGACTGTGGCTTCGCCGTCGCGGTCGACGGTTCGATTCGCTCCGAGCCTCCGACGTTCACCGCAGCCAGCGGCGCGACGAGTACACCGACGCCGGTGCCCTACTACGACGACGAGTTCGCGACCTGGTATCTCGTGTCCACGGAGCAGGTCAGGCGCGTGGCGCTCGGTGGGAACTTCCGTGACCCGATGGAGGTCCCGACGTTCGAGGACGCGACGGTCGTCTTCTGTCCCTGAATCGCTGTGGACAGGTGCTCGGGTGAGCGTTGCGACGACACGCTGAAAAGAGACGCTGACTGAAGTCATATCACGACCGAGTCACTACGGAGCAGTATGGCTGAGTTGGTCCCTCAGAACCCCGAATCGGTCGACGCGGAGCAACGGTCACGCTCCCTCCGAGCACTCCTCCTCACAGTGCTGCTGACGTCGTTCCTGCTGGTCCCCGAGGAGATCCGGAACGTCGTCTCGATGGACGCGACGATCGCCGCGGTCACCGTCGGCGTCCTCGCTGGCGTCGTGGCGTCGTTCGCGCTGGACCGACTCCAGGTACGGGTCGGGAACGACGTTCGCACGACGGTCACCGCGTTCGTCTCGACCGGTATCGTGGCGGTGTTGTGCTGGATACTTATCCCGACGGAACTCCGCCAGACCGTCCCGTAGTTCGCCCTCGCGTTCCTGTGGGGCTTCTCGATTGTATCGGTGACCCGGGACGTGCTCTGGCCGAAGGCGACCGATTTGACGAACGACATCCGGTGACCTACGCCAACTGATTTATGGCGTGGCGGTTCTACGTTCGTGTATGAGCGATGTCGACGACGACCAGGAGTTTCGTGCCGAACAACTCCTGAACAAGTCGAAGACTCACCCGCTCCGCGAGCAGATGCGAGCGTTCCTCTCGGACCACGACGAACCGACTGATCTCGAGTCACTCCGCCGACGAGTCTCCGGGGAGAAAGACCTCTCGGACATCGTCGTTGACGACCGTGACGAACGAGTCTGAGGGGTAGCGAATGGCTTTCTATTTTCTCGACACGTCGGCGCTAGTCAAGCGGTACTACGACGAACCCGGTACTGAGACAGTCGACAGATTGGTCTCATCCGAGATGCCGACCGCGATCAGTTCCCTGTCTGTGATCGAAACGACGTCTACCTTTCGGCGGAAATACAACCGCGACGAGATCACCGAGAGCGATACGAACGCGCTTCTGGGGGAGTTCTTTCGGGAGGCACTCGACGACTTCATGATCATTCCGCTCGACGAGTCGTTGACACAGTTCTCGTTCGAACTGGTGACCGCGCATGATCTTCGAACACTGGACAGTTTACAGTTATCTGCTGCCCTCTCGCTCTCGACCTACGAAGAGGCCCCGGTCTTCGTCTGTGCAGATTCCGACCTCGTGTCTACCGCGAAACAACACGGCCTCGACACCGTGAATCCCGAAGCAGAGAAATCGTGACGCCGACAGACCGGCGATAGCGACCGCCGACGTGACACGACGCTGACCCAGCGCCTAAGCCACAGCGACTCCACCAGTGAGTGTGCAACCGATCGAAGCGGCGGACTACCACGACCTCGCGCTCCCGTCGGACCCGCGGCTCTCCCCCGACGGCGACCGCGTCGCGTTCGTCCGGTCGGTCCCGAGCGACGACGAGAGCTACGAGTCGACCGTGTACGTGGTTTCGACCGAGGGTGGCGACCCTCGCCGATTCACCGTCGCCGAGGGCGAGGACAGCGAACCGCGCTGGAGCCCCTCGGGTGACCGCCTCGCGTTCGTCTCGACGCGGGGTGCCGACGACGACCGCCCGCAACTGTGGGTGCTGCCGACCGGGGGCGGCGAAGCCCGGCAAGTGACGAACGTGGCTGGCGGCGTCTCGGATATCGCCTGGTCGCCCGACGGCGAACGGATCGTCTTCTGCCAGCAGGCAAGCGCCGAGGACCGCGAACAGGAGCGCGACCTCGACGTCCCGGAGGAGTTCGAACCCGAAGACCCCGACCCGCGCGTCGTCGACCGGACGGTCTATCGCTCCGCACAGCGGTACGTCGACCGGAAACGCTCGCACGTCTACGTCGTCGACCTGGGTGACGACACGGCGGGAACAGACGAGACCGGCGGGGACGGGAACAGTGAGGACGAGATACACCGACTGACCGACGGCGACGCCGACTTCGAGAGCCCGGCGTGGGGCGACGCCGGGACGCTGTACTACGCCGAGCGCGTCGGCGACGACCCCGACGACTCCATCGAGTACGAGATCCTGGCGCACGACATCGAATCGGACGACGTCGAGTCGCTCCACCGGACGACAGGCTGGGCGGCTCGACTGGCGGCGACGACCGACGGCCGCGTCGCTCACGTCTACAACGACCCCGACCGCTCGACGCTCGAACCGTCCGAACTGAACGTGTACGACCGCACGAGCGAGCGAGTGACGACGCCGACCGCGTCGCTCGACCGGACGCTGGACGCTGACGTCTCCCCACAGTGGGGTCCCGACGAGGAGCACCTCTACGCCGCGACACCCGACCACGGGGTCGTCCCGGTGTGGCGACTCCCGTGGGACGACGAACGGGCAAGTGAGGGCGACGAGAGTGGCGAGGGGCCCGAGCGCGTCGTCGACGCCGCCCACGTCAGCGGCGCACACGTCACCGGTGCGGGCGCCGCCGTCGTCCAGAGTGACTGGGACTACCCCGGCGACGTGTTCGTGACGACTGACGGCCAGCGCAACGACGGGGACGATGCCGACACCGGCCTTCGACGGTTGACCCACCTCAACGAGACGTACCTCGACGAGCGGGCGGTGGTTCGACCCGAACCGGTCCGTTTCGACAGCGAGAATCCGGGGCCGGAACCGACGACCGCGACCGGTGAACCGGCCGACGTCACGGGCGACGTCCAGGGATGGCTACTCACACCCCCGGAGTCCGACGACGAACCCGAAACGGGGCAGTACCCCCTGGCCGTCGAGGTCCACGGCGGGCCACACGCGATGTGGTCGACGGCGGGGACGATGTGGCACGAGTTCCAGACGCTCGCGGCGCGGGGCTACGCCGTCTTCTGGTGTAACCCACGAGGGTCGACCGGCTACGGCGCCGACTTCGCCGCCGCCATCGAGGACAGCTGGGGACCAGTCACGACGGCGGACGTCCTCGCTGGCGTCGACACCGTCGCCGAACGGGCGGACGTCGACGGCGACCGGCTCTTTCTCACCGGTGGCTCGTTCGGCGGCTTCATGACCGCGTGGCTGGTCGGCCACACCGACGAGTTCACGGCGGCGGTCGCCCAGCGCGGCGTCTACGACCTCACGGGGTTCTACGGGTCGACCGACGCCGCCTACCGTCTCGTCGAGGACGACTTCGGCGTCACGCCGTGGGAGGACCCCGGGGGACTCTGGGACGCCTCGCCCGTCGCCTGCTGTGACAGGGTGCGAACGCCAACGCTGGTGCTCCACAGCGACGACGACTACCGGACGCCCGCTAACACCGCCGAGCTATTCCACCGCGGGCTGTGCAAACACGGCGTCGACACCCGGATGGTACGCTACCCCCGTGAGGGTCACGAACTCTCGCGGTCGGGTGAGCCGGGCCACGTCGTCGACCGAATCGAGCGTATCGCCCGCTGGTTCGACGGCTACTCCACGTATCACGACGCTCCCCGGGCGCTCGACCGGCCGGACGACGACGGGTTGAGTGCCGGGGAAAACGGAGACGACGACGCTCCCGCCGAATAGCTCTCTGGACCGTTCGTCGACTGGACATAGCGAGCGTCGAGGAACGCGATCCACCCCGCTGGTCGGTTCGCGAGCGAAACCGATTTGTACGACGACACGTATCACTCGAGTATGACGCGGCACCTCGTGCCCGCCGCGGTCGCCATCATCGCCCCGGCAGGGGCATGAGTCACAACGTTTCTCAGGGCACGACGGTCCTCCCGGACTGACCACCGACACTGATACCGAACCGACCGGTGGTCCAGCCGTCTCATGTCGGTTTCTCTCGGACCGACCAGTGACGGGGTCCGGAGCGGCTCTCTCGTGCCGTGGGCGCCGACCCGACGGGCACACTCGCCCGGTATCGTACGCCGGGCACACTCGCCCGGTATCGTACGCCGAACACCACCGAGAGACGCATCTAAACGATGCCAGACCGACTCCCGGACCACTACGACCCGACCGCAGTCGAACAGCACGCGAGAAACCACTGGGACGACCCGGATACCTACGGGGGCACCGAAGGAGAGACGGGTGACCCGGACGACCCGGTCGCGGGTGCGACGAGTCCCGTCTACGAGTACGTAACGCGGGCACGTGCCGACGGCGACCCCTTCTACTTCCTCGACGGCCCGCCGTTCACGAGCGGGGCGATGCACGTCGGCAACGCCTGGGGCAAGATACTGAAAGACTGCCTCCTGCGCTATCACCGGATGTACGGCCGGAACGTCCGCGCCCGTCCCGGCTACGACGTCCACGGCCTCCCCGTCGAGGTGCGCGTCGAGAGCCGTCACGATTTCGCGGCCAAAGACGACGTGGAGGTCTACGGTGTGGACCGATTCACCGCCGAGTGTCGGGAATACGCCGCCCAGCAGTGCGCGGCGATGACCGAGGAGTTTCGCGACCTCGGCGTCTGGATGGACTGGGACGACCCCTACGTGACGATGGACCCCGAGTACGTCGACACCGTCTGGGACGCCTTCGCGACACTCTACGAGGAAGGACTGGTCGAGCGCGGCGAGCGCGTCGTCAACACCTGTCCGCGCTGTGAGACGGCCGTCTCCGACTCCCGACTCGAATACGACGAGCGCACCGTCGACGCCGTCTACGTCGGGTTCCCGCTGACCGACGACGAGGGCGACGCCGACACCGACCGACACGCGGAAGGACCCGACCGGCACGCGGAAGGGCCCGGCACGCTCGTCGCGTGGACGACCACGCCCTGGACGCTCGTCGGCAACCAGTTCGTCGCCGTCGACGAGTCCGCCGAGTACGCCGCCGTGACGGTCGACAGTGATTCGACCGAAACAGTACCCGACGACCAGACCGCACTCCGGTCGCCGCTCTACGTCGCCAGCGAGCGCGTCGACGCGGTGACGACCGCGCTCGGTTTCGAGCCCGACGACTGGACCGTCGACCGCACGCTCCCGGGCGCTGATCTCGTGGGTCGGAGCTACGACCACCCGCTGGCCGACCGTCTGCCGGACCGTCCGACACCCAGGGGTTCGGTCGCCCACGCCGACTACGTCGAGACGAGCGGTGACGGCACGGGACTCGTCCACTCCGCGCCGGGCTTTGGCCACGAGGACTTCGAGCGCGGGCGCGACCTCGGTCTCCCGTCGTTCGCCCCCGTCGACCTCGACGGCCGATTCACCGACGCGGCCGGCCCCTTCGCAGGCCAGCGCGTCCACGGCGAGGGTCGCACGGCCGTCTCGGAGGCGTTGCGGGCGGCGGGCGCGCTCCTCGGTACCGAGCAGTACGTCCACGAGTACCCGCAGTGCCCGCGGTGTGACACGGACGTCGTCTACCGCGCCGCCGAGCAGTTCCTCGTCCTGACGACCGAGCTGAAAGACGCCATGCTCGACGCACTCGAAGCGACCACGTGGTACCCTGCGGACGCGCGGGACGGCCGCTTCCGCAACACCGTCGAGAACGCCCCGGACTGGAACGTCTCCCGGCAGCGCTACTGGGGGAGTCCCCTCCCGGTGTGGGTCTGTGCCGACTGCGGCCGCGACGTCGTCGTCGACTCGCGCGCGGAACTGGCCGAGCGCGCGGGCCTGGACGACCCTCTCGAGGACCCCCATCGCCCGGCCGTCGACGAGGTGACGGTCACCTGCCCGGACTGCGGCGGCGACGCCGAACGGGTCGACGACGTCCTCGACGTCTGGTTCGATTCGGCGGTCGCGTCGTGGGCCAGCCTCGGGGAGTCACCAGGTGCGAATCCCACCCCCGACGAGTGGCCCGCCGACCTCGTCGTGGAGGGCAACGACCAGACCCGGGGCTGGTTCCTCATGCAACTCGTGCTGGGAGTCGCGTTCGCCGGCCGTGCCCCCTACGAGGAGGTCCTGATGCACGGCTGGGCGCTACTGGACGGTGAACCCATGTCCAAATCGCGGGGCCACGTCGTCCGTCCGCCGGACGTGGTCGACCAGTACGGCCGCGACGCGCTCCGGGCGCACCTGCTCGGCCACGAGCAACACGGCCAGGACGTCTCGCTGACGAGCGACCTCCAGGGCGTCGAGGAGATCCAGCGCGACCTCGACGTCGTCTGGAACGTCGTCCGCTTCGCCACGCTGTTCATGGCCGAGGACGACTACCGCCCGACGCTCGCGCTCACACTCGTCGAGCGGGTGGAAACCGCCGTCGCGAGCGGTGCTGTCACGGGAGATGCCGACGAGAACCCGGCGGCCGTCCTCGACCGGTGGGTACTCGCACGCCTCCGCGAGGTCGTGGAGGTGGCTACGGCCGCGTTCGAGAACCGCGCACCGAACGAGGCGCTGGACGCCGTTCTCGACTTCCTCGTCGACGACGTCTCCCGGTTCTACGTACAGACCGTCCGGGACCGCGTGTGGGCGACGGGTGGTCCGGACGCTGCCGACGGGAACGACGCGGCCGGCGACAGACTCGCCGCCTACGACGCGCTCGGGACGGTCCTGCACGCCTGTGTCAGGTTGCTCGCGCCGTTCGTCCCGCACCTGGCAGAGCGACTCCACGGCGCGCTCGACGGGGACGGACCGACGGTCCACGCCGCCGACTGGCCGGAACCCGACGCGCTCGGCCTGCCTGCTGACCCCGACCTGCTCGCGGAAGTCGCCGCACTCCGCGAGGTCGAGGGGAGCGTCGCGACCGCCCGTCAGGAGCTCGGACGCAAGGGTCGCTGGCCCGTCGCCGAGGTGGTCGTCGAGACGACCGACTCCACGGTGCGGGACGCGCTCGCGAGCCACTCCGACCTCTTCGCCGGGCGCGTCAACGCCGAGTCGGTGCGCGTCGTCGAGACCTACGCCGAGCGCGAGCGCGTCCTCGACCCCGACATGGCGGCGCTGGGACCGGCCGTGGGGGCCGACGCCGAGGCCGTCGCCGACGCGGTGACCGGCCGACCAGCCGACGAACTCCCACTCGCCGTCACCGTCGACGGGAGCGAGTACGCGGTGACGGCCGACCACGTCGACGTCGTCGAACGCACCCCGGAGCCGGTGACGAGCGCCGACTTCGAGCGCGGGACTGTCCACGTCGACGGGACGCTCACCCCCGCGTTACGGCGGCAGGGACTCGCCCGCGACGTCGTCCGGCGCGCCCAGGAACTGCGAGCCGACCTCGATCTCGACGTGGACGAGCACGTCCGACTCTGGGTCGACACCGACGACCCCGATCTACGGGCGGCTGTCGACGAACACCGGGACGAACTGTGCGAAGCGGTGCGCGTGACCGCGTTCCTCGCCGACCCGCCCGCCGACACTCGCAGGTGGACGGTCGACGGTGCGCGACTGGAACTCGGACTGGAACCCGTGACAGGCGGACCGCCGACCGAGTGAGCGGGTCGGGACTATCGAGTGCGGAGCGAACGGAAAGGATAGGATGGGTTGGTTTCGCCGGAGGCGGGGAACGGGAGCGTGTGACCGTACCGCGCCAACGGCACCACCGACTGGCGCGTGGGGAGTCATAAAACGCCGTCAGACTCGGGGCATACGATCGGCTGACGTCTGGCGATTTCGACCCGAAACGGTGGTCTCACCCCTCTCTGTCCGGGAGTACATATGCGTCTTAATACCTAATACAGTATCCATCCCCTTCCTGTATAATGATTCAGAATAGGGGCGCGTGATAGCTGGAAGATTCCGATTTATTTTTACGAGAAGCACACGCCCGTCCAGACATGGGCGACGACGTCAATCCCTTCGAGAGCTTACAGGAACAGATAGACGACGCCGCAGTACACCTCGACGTCGACGAGGGGCGCCTGGAGCGACTGAAAAACCCCGAGCGGATCCTGGAGACGAACCTCGCAGTCGAGCTGGACGACGGTTCGATCGAGGTCTTCCGGGCGTTCCGCTCGCAGTTCAACGGCGACCGCGGCCCCTACAAGGGCGGTATCCGGTATCACCCGCAGGTCAGTCGCGACGAGGTCAAGGCCCTCTCGGGCTGGATGGTCTACAAGTGCGCCACCGTGGGGATCCCGCTGGGCGGGGGCAAGGGCGGGATCGTCATCGACCCCGCCGACTACTCCGAGGACGAACTCGAACGGATCACGCGCTCGTTCGCGAAGGAACTCACGCCGATCATCGGCGAGGACCGCGACATCCCCGCGCCGGACGTCAACACCGGTCAGCGCGAGATGAACTGGATCAAAGACACCTACGAGACCCTGGAGGACACGACCGAACCCGGCGTCATAACCGGCAAGGACATCTCCAGTGGCGGTTCGGAAGGTCGCGTCGAGGCGACCGGCCGCTCGACGGTCATCGCCGCGCGCGAGGCCTTCGAGTACCTCGGGAAGGACATCTCCGAGGCGACCGTCGCCGTCCAGGGCTACGGGAACGCGGGCTGGATCTCGGCGAAACTCGTCGAGGAGATGGGCGCCACCGTCGTCGCGGCCTCGGACTCCAGCGGCGGCATCTACGCCGAGGACGGATTCGACCCCGTCGCCGCCAAAGACCACAAGCGCGAGACCGGAAGCGTCGTCGGCTACCACGAGGCCGACGAGGAGGTCACCAACGACGAGCTGTTGACGCTCGACGTCGACCTGCTGATCCCCGCGGCGCTCGAAAACGCCATCGACGCCGAGCTCGCCGAGGACGTCTCGGCCGACGTCGTCTCGGAGGCGGCCAACGGACCGATCACGCCCGACGGCGACGACGTCCTCGCCGAGAAAGACGTCCTCGTCGTCCCGGACATCCTCGCCAACGCCGGCGGCGTCACCGTCTCCTACTTCGAGTGGGTGCAGAACCGCCAGCGCTTCTACTGGGACGAGGAGACCGTCAACGAGCGCCTCGAAGACATCATCGTCGAACAGTTCGGCAACCTCGTCGACGCCTACGAGGAACACGACCTGCGGAACTTCCGCAACGCCGCCTACGTCGTCGCCATCCAGCGCGTCGTCGACGCCGCCAAACAGGCCGGTACCTGGCCCTGAACCCGGCCAGCACCTGGCTCTGAACCCGGCCAGCACCTGGTCCTACCCGAAACCGTTCGCCGGCAGTAAGCCCTGCACCAACCGTTCGATTTATTTCGCGCCAGGTTCCATCCCTGAGTATAGATACGACACCAACAGGACGTCCGGGCACTCAGACTGGGAATAACTGGGCAGATGCGGATGGTCGCAGGCCCCTGTCGGCCCGATGCCGATACGATCAGACTCGTATACCTTATATTGCCTTATTTGGGTTTAATATACCCTTAGCCCTTGAGGGATACGCTCTTATCGGACGAACAGTTACGCTCGCGGGATGACCGAGCGACACGTATCCGAACCCGCCGCCGGGGGGCTCGCGGACCCCTCCGACGCGCGGTCGAACTGCGGCGTCGGGGTCGTGATGGACCTCGACGACGAGGGCGGCCACTGGGTGCTGTCTGACGGACTGGAACTGCTCGAAAACCTCGAACATCGGGGGACCACAGGTGCCGAGGAGGCGACCGGCGACGGCGCGGGCGTCATGGTGCAGACGCCCCACGACTTTTTCGCCGACGAGGTCGACGCCGACCTGACGCCCGGCGAGTACGCCGTCGGCGTCCTCTTTCTGCCGGACGACGACGCACGCGACGAACTGAAAGACGTCGTCGAGGACACGTTCGCCGAGGAGGGGCTGGACGTCCTCGCGTGGCGGACGGTCCCGACAGACAACGCCGACCTGGGGGCCACGGCACTGGAGTCGGAACCCGAGATCGTCCAGGTGTTCGTCGAGTCGGCCGACGGCCACGCTGACGAGGAGTTCGCCCGACAGCTCTACGTCGCCCGGAGCGTCCTCGAAGCCCGTGTCGAAGAGAACCGACCGCCGGGTCACGAGCGGTTCTACGTGGTCTCGCTCGACCCCGACACCGTGGTCTACAAGGGCCTGCTCAAGGGCGAACAGGTCGCCGACTACTTCCCGGACCTGCGCGACGAGCGCGTCGAGACGACGTTCGCGATGGTCCACGCCCGCTTCTCGACGAACACGCTGGGCGCGTGGCACCTCGCCCACCCCTACCGGGGGATCATCCACAACGGCGAGTTCAACACCATCCAGGGCAACATCAACTGGATGCGCGCCCGCGAGACGGACCTCGAGACGGACGCCTTCGACACCGAGAAGGTCACGCCGATCATCGACGACCCCGACCAGTCCGACACCGCGAGCGTCGACAACGCGCTGGAACTCCTGATGATGGAGGGCCGTGACCTCCCCCACGCGCTCCGGATGCTCATCCCCGAGGCCTGGCGCGGCGAGGAGAACGCCGTCAGCCCGGACCGCCGGGACTGGTACGACTACCACGCCTCCGTCGTCGAACCCTGGGACGGCCCCGCGCTGGTCGCCGCGACCGACGGTGACCGCGTCGGTGCCGTCCTCGACCGCAACGGCCTGCGTCCCTGCCGGTACGACGTCCTGCAGGACAACACGCTCGTGATGGCCTCGGAAGTGGGCGCACTCGACACCGACCCCGCCGAGATCGAAGAGCGGGGGCGTCTCCAGCCCGGCCAGCTCTTCCTCGCCGACCCGAAGGAAGGGCGCGTCATCCCCGACGACGAGGTCTTCGACGACCTCACCGAGCAGCGCTACGGCGAGTGGGTCGACGACCAGCAGGTGCAACTGGACGACCTGCTCGACGAGCCGACCAACCTGCCCGGCCACGAGTTCGAGTCGCTCCGGGCCTACCAGGCCGCGTACGGCTACACCTACGACGAGGTCGACCACCTCATCGAGCCGATGGCCGAGAAGGGCAAGGACCCCGTCGGCTCGATGGGCGACGACACGCCCCTGAGCGTCCTCTCGCAGTTCAACCGCCCGCTCTTTACCTACTTCAAGCAGCTGTTCGCCCAGGTGACGAACCCGCCGCTGGACTACATCCGCGAGGAACTCGTCACGTCGCTGGAGTCGCGACTCGGCTACCAGCGCAACCTGCTCGACGAGTCGCCCGACCACGCCCGACAGCTCGTCGTCGACTCGCCCGTCCTCACCGACCAGGAGACCGCCGCAATCTACGACCTGGACGGCGGCGCGGGCGAACTCTCGTCGGTCGTCGTCGACATCACCTACGACCCCGACGAGACGGACCTGCGCGAGGCCGTCGAGGACGCTCGCGCCGCGGCGTCGGCGGCCGCGACCGAACACGACATCGTCGTCCTCTCGGACCGTGACGCCGGGTCCGACCGCGTCCCCATCCCGAGTCTGCTCGCGGTGGGCGGCATCCACCACCACCTCGTGCGCAACGGCCTGCGCAACCACGTCGGACTCGTCGTCGAATCGGGCGACCCCCGTACCGTACACCAGCTCGCGACGCTCGTCGGCTACGGCGCCGGCGCGGTCAATCCCTACCTCGCCTACCAGACCATCGAGGACCTGGTGGCTGGGCCGGACGGCGCGGAACTCTCCACCGCGATCGACGCCTACATCAACGCCCTGGAGGACGGCCTCCTGAAGACGATGGCCAAGATGGGCATCTCCACCGTGGAGTCCTACCAGGGGGCCCAGATCTTCGAGGCCGTCGGCCTCGCCTCGGACTTCGTCGAGGAGTACTTCGAGGGCACGGCCAACAGGACGGAAGGTATCGGTATCGAGGAGATCGAATCCGACCTTCTCGACCGCCACGAGGTCGCCTGGGGCGAGGACCCGGACCTGGAACGACAGGGCGAGTTCGAGAACCGTTCCGGCGGGATCCACCACCAGTGGAACCCCCAGACCGTGGGCACCATCCAGCAGGCCGTCCGGATGGGTGACTACGAGAAATACCAGGAGTTCGCGGCGATGATAAACGACCAGAACGAGCAACTCCAGACCCTGCGCGGTCTGCTGGAGTTCGACTCCGACCGCGAACCTGTGCCCATCGAGGAGGTCGAACCCGTCGAGGACATCGTCACTCGCTTCGAGACGGCGGCGATGTCGCTGGGCTCGCTCTCGCCCGAGATGCACGAGAACAACGCCATCGCGATGAACCGGTTGGGCGCTCACGCCAACACCGGCGAAGGTGGGGAACCGCCCGAGCGATTCGGCACCGAGAAAAACTGCAAGACCAAGCAGGTCGCCTCCGGGCGGTTCGGCGTCACCTCCGACTACCTCTCCTCGGCCGACGAACTCCAGATCAAGATGGCCCAGGGCTCCAAGCCCGGCGAGGGCGGCCACCTCCCCGGCAAGAAGGTCAACGAGATGATCGCCCACGTGCGCTACGCGACGCCGGGCGTCGGGCTCATCTCGCCGCCGCCGCTGCACGACATCTACTCCATCGAGGACCTCAAACAGCTCATCCACGACCTGAAGGCCTCGAACCCGGAGGCGGACGTCAACGTCAAACTCGTCGCAGAGGACGGCATCGGCACCGTGGCGGCGGGCGTCGCGAAGGCCAACGCCGACAAGGTCCACATCTCCGGCCACGACGGCGGGACCGGCGCCTCGCCCAAGACGAGCATCAAGTCCGCGGGGCTCCCGTGGGAACTCGGCCTCGCCGAGGCCAACCAGATGCTCCGCGCGACGGGCCTGCGCTCGCGTATCACGGTCACGACTGACGGCGGGATGAAGACCGGCAGGGACGTCGCCGTCGCCACGCTCCTGGGCGCGGAGGGGTACGCCTTCGGCACCGCGTCGATGGTCACCTCCGGTTGCGTGATGGCCCGGCAGTGCCACGAGAACACCTGTCCCGTCGGCGTCGCGACCCAGAACGAGAAGCTCCGCGACCGCTTCCCGGGCGAGCCCCAGCACGTCATCAACTACATGACGTTCGTCGCCCAGGAACTCCGGGAGATCATGGCCGAACTCGGCTTTACGAGCGTCGAGGAGATGGTCGGCCGACCCGGCGTGCTCGCCCAGCGGACCGACGTCACACAGCCCAAGGCGAAGAAACTCGACCTCTCGGGTATCATCGCCGAGCCCGCGGGTGACGACGACCGCTACAGGACCCGCGAGCAGACCCACGAGGTCGACGAGTCGATGGACTGGGAGCTCATCGAGGCCGCCGAACCCGCCCTCGAATCGGGCGAACCGGTCGCCATCGACACCGAGATCGACAACGTCGACCGCACGGTCGGCGCGACGCTCTCGAACGCCATCTCGAAGGAATACGGCGGCGAGGGGCTCCCCGACGACACCATCAGCGTGCGGCTGGACGGCACCGCAGGGCAGTCCTTCGGCGCGTTCCTCCAGCATGGCGTCACGATGGATCTCGTGGGGACGGCCAACGACTACGTCGGCAAGGGGCTCTCGGGCGGGAAGCTGGTCGTCCGCACCCCGAGCAACGCTGGCTTCGCGGCCGACGAGAACATCGTCATCGGCAACGTCGCGCTGTACGGCGCGACCCAGGGTGAGGCCTACGTCAACGGCCTCGCCGGCGAGCGCTTCGCCGTCCGCAACTCCGGCGTGAAAGGCGTCGTCGAGGGCGTCGGCGACCACGGCTGTGAGTACATGACCGGCGGCGCCATCGTCGTGCTGGGCGAGACGGGCAAGAACTTCGCCGCGGGGATGTCCGGCGGCGTCGCCTACGTCTACGACCCCGACGGCGAGTTCGCCCGCAAGGCCAACACCGGGATGGTCTCGCTTTCGTTCACCCTCGACGAGAAAGACCGCGAGATGGTCACCCGCCTCGTCGAGAACCACGCCGAGTACACCGACTCCGAGCGCGCCACGGAGTTGCTCGACGACTGGGACGCGGTACTGGAAGACTTCACGAAGGTGATGCCCGACGCCTACGCCGAGGTCATCGCCGACCGCGAGCGCGACGACGTGCGCAACGAACTCCCGCCAGCCGCGAGCGAGTCCGGTGCCGTGGCCGAACCCACGCAGGGCCAGGCCGACGACTGACTCCGGCCACCGCGCTCGCCTCGCTTCTCACGCTCTCTTTCCGCGTTCGGAGACTCTCAGAGGGGCTACACAGCCCGTGTCGGGTCGCCCGGTCCGGCGACTGCGATATCCGGCTAGATCGGGGTGTTCGACCGAGTCCGCCGGAGCTGGGACGCCGACTCGACCGGTTCGGACGGCAGGTCACCGTCCGAGACCTGTGCCTCGATGAAGCCGACACGGACGACGAGGTCGCGGTCGAACTCCTCGGTCAGCTGGTCGTCCCACCGCTGGGCGAGGTCGGGCGGAGCCTCCAGGTCGCGCGGGATACCCACGAAGACGTCGACCCGGGGCTCGTTCCCGAACAGCAGGTCGGCGGGTTCGTAGTCGACCGTCACCGAGACGAGTTCGACTCCCTCGATGTCGGCCTCGCCGAAGCGCTGCTGGAGGTCGTTCTGGACGCGCTGTTCGAACGACTGGGTCTGGAACGTCGTCCACGTGACGAGTCCGAGGCCGACCGAGAGCACCGCGATAGCGACCACGATGACGACGATCCGTGAGAACACCGACGCGCGGACGCCCTCGAACTGTCCGGCATCGAGCGGTTTGAATCCCGCGAGGTAGAAGAGGACGAGTGCGGAGACGTTGATGGCGAGCAGGTTCACGACGACGAGCACCGCGGCGGCGATCGCCATTCCCGGTATGCCGAAGGCGATCCCCAGGCCGGAGGTCGCGGCGGGCGGGACGAGCGCCACGGCGATAGCCACGCCGACGAGCGTCGACCCCGAGCCGCGCATGATGCTGAGCGAGCCGGCGATCCCCGACCCGAGCGCGAGGAAGAGCGACAGGAAGTTCGGGCTCGTCCGCTCTGCGACCTGCGGGATCGTCCGGGGGTCCAGATCGGGGGGGATGAGGATCGTCTGCTGGAGCAGCCAGCCCATGACCGCCGCCGTGGCGATCGCCGCGAGCAGTCCCGTGACCTGCAACACGACGCCTCGCCTGCCCATCTTCGGCTCGTCGAGGATCGTCCCGACCGAGGCGGAGATAGCCGGACCCATCAGCGGCGCGACGACCATGGCGCCGATGATCGTCGCCGCCGAGTCGAGCAACAGGCCGGTCGTCGCGATGACGGCACTCAAAATCAGGAAGGCGAAGAAGGTAGAGTTCGCGGGCGCGAGGTCCTGTGCGCGGGCGTACAGTTCCTCCCGGGAGATCCGCAGGCCGGGGAACCGCTCGACGAGCGCCGAGAGACGCTGTGAGACGACCGTCTCCGTCGGGAGGACGATGGTGTAGGAGTCCTCGCGGATGCCGGCCGCGACCAGGTCCTCCAGCACCGGTTCGACGCCGCTGGGCGGGACGGGGAACTGGACCATCGCCTCGAAGTCGCCGCGGCCGACCTCGTCGAAGACGGCGTAGTCGATGCCCTCCTCGTCGAGCGCGTCGAGGACGGACGACCGATTCCCCTCCGGGACCAGGACCTGGACGAGTCGCATGTCTCTCTCGTTCGAAGCAGCGGTGGTTGGACAGCGGTACGGTGCCGAACGGTTCGAAGCGCGTCACCCCGCGACTTCCTCGGCGGCGAAGGTCTCCCGGAGTCGGGTCTCGTCCTCGGGCGAGAGGTTGGTTTCGATAACCTCGAAGGCGACGTCAGTCGTCTCCTCTACGATGCGTTCTAACTGGGCGTCCCGCGCCAGGAGAAACAGGGCCGACTCGCCGGGCTCTATCGCGTCGCTCACTTCCTCGATGAACGAGTCGTCGATGCCGATGTCGCCGAGTTTCCCGGAGATAGCGCCGCCGGCGGCGCCCGCGAGCAGGCCGAGCCACGGCGCGAAAAAGAGGAGGCCGATGAGCATCCCCCAGAACGCGCCACCGAGCGCGCCCGCACCGACGAGACTGTGTGCCTGTTTGACTTTCGCGCGCCCCTTCTCGTTGCGGACGACGACCGCCGCGTCCTCCAGGGTGATCAGTTCGCGCTTCTGGAAGTCGTACATCCTGTCGCGCATCTCCGTGGCGCCGTCCATGTCGTCGAACGCGAGTACTACGAGCGAACTCATGGACACGACTGGCGGGGATTGCAGTATAGTAATAGACCGGTGTGGGGCGAATAACGACGAACTATCCGTGGGGACGCGATGACTCACGCCGGTACGGCTGACCAACCGATCCCAACGGGACATCCAATCAGGACCACGGCGACACAAATTGCGGAATACGACGGTGCAGTATCACGAATACGATTATCCGGCCGCCGGCCGAAGACGTCGGGCGAACCACGATGAGCACTGGTACACCGTTCGCGTCGACGGCATCGGGCGACCGACAGCCGAGCTGGCAGGCGCTCACGGGAGTAGGCGTCCTCATCTCGATTCTGGGGGTCGTCGCGATACTCGCTCCCTTCGTCACGGGCGTCACGATCTCGATCGTCGTCGGGGCGCTCCTGGTCGTCGGCGGACTCGGTCACGTCGCACACGCCTTTACCGTGCCGGGCTGGACCGGCTCGCTCTGGCAGGTGATCCTGGCGCTCATCTACACGTTCGCGGGGATCTCGCTGCTCGCCAATCCCGTCCTCGGGCTGACGACGCTGACACTCCTGATCGTCTTCTACCTCGCCATCGAAGGGCTCGCCGAGATCGTGCTGGGCCTGAGTACACGCTCTGAGCCCCAGTGGGGCTGGTTCGTCGTGAGCGGCGTCGTCTCGCTCGCCCTGGCGGGACTGCTCTGGGCCGGATTCCCAAGCACCGCGGCGTGGGCCGTCGGCCTGCTCGTGGGCCTGAGTCTCCTGTCGACCGGCCTCGCGATGGTCGTCGCCGCGTATCTCGGTCGTCAGAACTCCCAGTCGCGCGTCGCGAAGAAGTTCGGCGAACCCCGGAGCGGGTGAACGGACCGCGTGACCGCCAGCGGGCCGCCACAGGAACGCGAGACGAGCGCAGACCCCCGACGAAACGCCCCCGAAACCCATGTCCGACGACCCAGCGAGTGACTCCCCACGCGACGACTCGACACCCGGAGAGGCGTCATCCGACGAGGCGCGCCCCAGTGACCCGGACGAGGCGGTGTCGTCCGACGACCGCGATTCGGGCGAGGGGATCGAAGACGGCGGAACGACGACAGATTTCGGCGAACAGGGAGCGATCGAACCGCTCGGGCTGTCGATCAGCCGTGGTCGCATCGGCCTCTGGCTGGCCGCACTCGCGCTGTTCGCTGCGGTGACGTACGTGGCGTGGCGGTACGTCGGGACGGTCGTCGTCGGACTGTTCGCGTACTACGTCACCCGTCCGGTGTTCGAGCGCATCCACGGCCGGATCGAGTCACGCACGGCCGCGGTCGCCGTCTCGCTCGTGACGGTCGCGTTCCCGGTGCTGGTGCTCGTCGGGTGGACGCTCTACGTCGCGGTCCGCTCGCTCGCGGACGTGATCGCGAGTGACCTGGGCGACCAGGTCGCCGCGTTCCTGCAACCGTACGCCGACCTGTCGATGACTGCCGTCGACGTCACCGAGGCCGCACGGGGGTTCGTCGAGGACCCGACGCGACTCACCGAACTGGAGCTCACGTCGGTAGCGTCCCAGTCGTTTTCGCTCCTGGCGACCGTCGTCGGCGAACTGTTCGCCGTCGGCATCCACGCCTTCATCGTGCTCATCGTCGTCTTCTACCTGCTCAGGGACGACCACCGGCTCGCCGACTGGGCGCGGGGAACCTTCGTCACCCCCGACGGGGTGGTCGACCGTTATCTCGTCGCCGTCGACCGCGACCTGAAGAACGTCTTCTTCGGCAACATCCTCAACGCTCTCCTCACGGGCTTTCTCGCGGTCGTCACGTATCTCCTCCTCAACACCGTCGCGCCCACGACTGTCAACATTCCCGAACCCGCGCTCGTCGGCCTGCTGGTCGGTGCGGCGAGTCTCGTCCCCGTCATCGGCATCAAACTCGTGACGGTTCCCGTCGCGGTCTATCTCTTCGCCAGGGCGGGCCTGGTGTCGCCTGAGACGCTCTGGTTTCCCGTTCTCTTCGTGGCCGTCTCGTTCGTCGTCGTCGATTACATCCCCGACCAGTTGCTCCGGCCGTACGTCAGCGGACGGACGCTCCACATCGGCGCCGTGATGCTCGCCTACACGTTGGGACCACTGCTTTTCGGCTGGTACGGGATCTTCCTCGGTCCGCTGATCCTCGTCGTCGTCTTCGAGTTCGCCCGGATAGTCGTCCCGTGGCTCGCCCACCCCGCGGCGGTCGAAGACGCCCTGGGCGAAGATTCGGTCGAGAAACCGCCGGAGCAGCCGGCCGAACGCCCGTCGTCCGGTCCGAGTGGCCCGTCGTCGAGTTCGGGCGCCCAACCGAGCGTGCGAAAGCGTCCGCCGTCGACGGAGACGACACCGCAGGAGGACACACCCGAAGGAGGAGGGCCGTAGATGGCCGACGCCTACTACCTGATCAGCGACCTCCACATCGGCGGCGACGAACAGCTCGAACAGGTAGACTTCCTCGACGAACTGCTGGGCTTGCTCCGCGACCTGGAGACGACCGACGAGGACGCCGAGCTGATAATCAACGGCGACGCGTTCGGCCTCTGGGAGTTCACCCAGGTCGAGGGCCCCGAGAAGTTCGACGCCCTCCTCGACCGGTACCCGGAGCTGTTCGAGCAGTTGCGGGCGACCGGCGAGCGGACCCCGATCACGCTCATCCCGGGGAACCACGACTACGAGCTCGCGGCCCACGACGAGTACGTCGACCGCCTGGCCGAGTACAACGTCACGCTGAAACAGGAGATCTCGGTCGAGCGACCGGTCGGCGAGCACGTCCTCCACGTCGAACACGGGATGCAGGAGGACCCGAACAACCGGATCCCCGACTTCGGGAACCCGTACGCGAACCCGCCGGGGTACTTCGTCAACCGCCAGATAACGAGCCGGGCGGGCCGGCTCTCCGGCCGCGGGAAGTACAACTGGCTCAAGGACATCCAGGCGGTGACGCCGATGACGCAGATCCCCGACTGGCTGATCTCGAACTACTTCTACCGGGAGATGAGCGCCTGGCTCCGGTTCGTCGTCGTCCCCTTCCTCCTCCTGTTCAACGCGGCGCTGTGGTACGTCGGGATCGTCGTCCTCGATGCGCTGGGGGTCTGGTCGCTCCCGATGAACCTGGTCCAGGGTGTGCTCGGTTTCTTCGGGCCGGTCGGGCGACTGGTCGACCTGGTCCTCGCGGCCAATCTCGTGCTCATCGTCCTGTTGCTCGTGGTCGCGGTCCCCCTCTACGTGTTCGCGAGAGACGTCCGGAAGACGCTGAGACGGTTCGGACTCGTCCGGGCGGCCGGCGAGGACGAGGACCCCGTCGAGAAGTACCTCGACAGGGCCAGGGAGGTGTTCGCGTCGAACCCGGCGGTCGCCGTCTACGTCTACGGGCACACCCACCGCCCCTCGCTGACCGAGGTCGACGACCGGCTCGTTCTCAACACGGGGACGTGGCTGAAACGCCTGCGGCGGGTCGAGGGGGTCCTGGGGATCGTCCCGCCGGTGTACTACTCGTCGTACCGGCTCAACTACTTCCGCGTCACTGCGGTCGGGGACGGTCGCGGTGTCCGCGTCGAGTACGACGTCATCGACAGGGCCGACCCGGACGAGGAGACGCTCCTCCAGCGCCTGCTCACCCGCGCGCCGGACGAGCAGTGCGTGATACCCGGGGAGACGGTCGCCTCTCCGGGCCGGGACCAGCGCCGGGAACTCCGGGAGTCGCCACCGATGGAGTGAGCACGAAGCGGGTTGTGACCCGACGACCGGGGGCCGTCACAGGCTCTCCACCCAGCCGCCGATGGCGCCCGCGATCCCGCTCGGGAGGGCGAACAGGAACGCGACGACGACGCCGACGACGAACACGCCCAGGCCCGCGAACAGACTCGCCAGCGGCCCGGCGAGGGTCCCGACGAGCGCGCCGGCGAGTGCGAGGACGACCGCGCCGACGATCCCCCCGAGCGCCCCGGCGACCAGTCCGTTCCACAGGCCGTTCCAGAGACCGCCGCCCGCGAGGTAGCCGGCGACGAAGCCACCGACGACGCCGCCACCGATCGTCCCGACGACCGGGAGAGCGATCCCGCCGAACGACCCGACGACGAGGACGACGACGAACCCGATCACGACCGCTCGCCAGTCGGTGTCCATACCCGGTCGACGGGTCACGACCGCATAGTTAGGCCCCCGGTTTCGAGGGATCTCTCGTCGGTTTCGACGGGTAGCATTCGGTTACGGTGGCCCAGCGGGTGCCGTGTCAGTCGCCGGCGGCCGCCCCGCCCTCGCCGACGTTCGTGACCTCGACACCGCCGGACAGCTCCGTGTTGGGGTAGGGCATGTCGATCCCCTCGGCGTCGAAGCGCTCCTTGACCGCCTCGACGAACTGTGCGCGAACCGCGCCGTACCCGTTCTCGGCGGGGTCGATCCAGATCCGGCCCTGGAGGACGACCGCCGAATCGCCCAGCGACGTGACCGGCGCGGTCGGTTCGGGCTCGGCGAGGACGCCGTCGATATCTGATCCCTCGTCGAGGATCGCGTCGCGTGCCCCCTCGATGTCGTCCTCGTAGCCGATGCCGAAGTCGACGGACACCCTGCGCTGGTCGTTCGCGACGTTGTTGACCACCGCGGCGTTGGCGAGGGCGCTGTTGGGGACCGTCACCAGTTCGTTGTCGAAGGTGTCGAGTTTCGTCACTCGCAACTGGATCTCCCGGACCACCCCCTCGTTGCCGTTCCACTCGATCCAGTCGCCGACCGAGAACGGTTCGTCCTGGATGATGAACACGCCGGCGACGAAGTTGGCGATGATGTCCTGTGCGGCGAAACCCACGGCGAGTGCGAGCGCACCGCCCAGTGTCGCGAAGGCCGCGAGCACCACCCCGAAGCCCGCCACCGTCGCCGCGAGCGCCAGCGCCACGACGGCAGTCACCGCGACGGTCACACTCAGAGCGAGGCCCACGAGCGTCTCGTCGAAGCCGCGTCGTTCGAGCGAGCTCTCGACCGCCCGGGTGGCGAAGTATCGCCCGAGCAGGTAGATGACCACGAACGCGACGACGAACAACACGACCGTCGTGACTGCGCTGATCACCGGCGGGACGAACTGTTCTACGTCGACCGCGAATCCTTGCAGGGGTATCATTTCGATCCACTCGGACGACGTCTGTCACGTACTAATAGTTTGGCGCGTGAAATATGAAGCAATTTGGCGCGTGAAAGATGAAGCGACACTCAGACCGGGCACACGCGGCGGTCCGGAAGCCTTGTTAGCCGCCCGCGCCCTGCTAGCGACAATGAGTCACGCCTCGCCCCCGGTCCGACGGGTCTCGGATTGGGACTTCGAATCGCTGTCGGCGCTCGCCGACGAGCACGGCACGCCGCTCTACGTCCTCGACACCGACCGCGTCCGCGCGAACTACGAGCGGTTCGCCGGCGCGTTCGACGACGCCCACGTCATGTACGCCGCCAAGGCCCACACCGGCCGCGCGGTCCTGGAGACCCTCCTCGACGCCGGTGCCGACATCGAGTGTGCGGCACGCGGGGAACTCCAGCGGGCGGTCACCGCCGGCGCCGACCCGAACACGCTCCAGTACACCGCCGTCAACCCTCCGGCCGCGGATCTGGACTACGCGGCCGAACTGGGCGCCGGCTACCCGGGACTCACCGTCACCGGCGGCGCCCGGGACACGTTCGACCGCCTCGAAGCACGGGGCTACGACGGCCGCGTCGCCATCCGCGTCAATCCCGGGATCGGCACCGGCCACCACGAGAAAGTCGCCACCGGCAAGGACGCTAAGTTCGGCATCCCCTACGACGAGGTGCCCGAACTCGCCGCGGAGTTGCGTGACCGCTTCGACCTGGTGGGGTTGCACGCCCACGTGGGTAGCGGCGTCCTCCACGACGACCTCGACGACCACTGTCGCGCCATCGGAAAAGTGGCCGACCTCGCCCGCGACGTGGGTGACTCCGCCCTGGAGTTCGTCGACTTCGGCGGCGGTTTCGGCGTCCCCTACCACGAGGACGAGGCCCCCCTCGATATGGGCGTCGTCGCCGAGAAAGTCAGCGAAGCGGTGGGTGACCTGGACACGACGGTGAAACTCGAACCCGGCCGCTACGTCGTCGCCGACGCCGAGGTGATCGTGACGAACGTGAACACGGTCAAGGAGACGCCCGAGACGACCGTCGTCGGCGTCGACGCCTCGCTCGCGACGCTCGTCCGGCCGGCGATGTTCGACGCCTACCACCCCATCGCGAACGTCTCGGCGCCCGACCGCTCTACGGAACCAGTCTCGGTCGGCGGCCCCTGCTGTACGAGCGCGGACGTCTTCTGTACGGACCGTCCCCTGCCGCGACCCGAGCGCGGTGACCTGCTGGCCATCGGCAACGCGGGTGCCTACGGCTACGAACTCGCGAGTCACTTCCACTCACAGCCCCGGCCGGCCGAGGTGGCCGTCAGCGACGGGGAGGCTCGCGTGGTCAGGCGCCGCGAGACGATGGAGGACGTCACGCGGGTCGAACGGGAGGCGGGGCGCGCTACCGGAGACGAAACGCAAGACGCCGACGACGACCGACTCGGCGACGTCAGGGGCGAGTCTGTCGGGACCGAGGGCCAGCCGGAATGACGTCCGACCCGGCCTTCGCCCTCCTCGACTTCCACGAGCGGGCGGTCCGGACCCCCTCCCACGAGTCGGTCGCCGAGATGCGTACACTGCTCGTCGAGACGCTCGAACGGGCCGGCGCCGACCCCGCGGTCGACGAGGCGGGCAACACGCTCGCGACCCGCACTGCCGACGGGCACGGCGAGCCCGACGTGTTGCGGGAGGATCCGACCCCGCCGGCCGACGAGTCCCATCTCGTCCTGAACACGCACGTCGACACCGTACCACCCCACGTCCCGTTCGCCGAGCGCGAGGACGGCGCCGTCGTCGAGGGGCGGGGAGCCTGCGACGCGAAGGGGCCGCTCGCCGCGCTGGTCGACGCGTTCCTCGGGGCCGACGTGAGCGAGGGGCGACTGACGCTCGCGGTGACGCCCGACGAGGAGGTCAACCAGACCGGCGCGGCCCACCTCGCGGGGACGCTCGATGCGGACGGGTTCGTCGTCGGTGAGCCGACAGGGATAGACGTCTGTACCGCCGCACGCGGCCAGTTCGAGGGCTCCGTTACCGTGCAGGGGACGAGCGCCCACGCCGCGACGCCCGGGGAGGGCGACAACGCGGTCCGGGCGCTCGCGCCGCTGTTACAGGCGCTGGAGACCTACGACGAACGGCGAGGGCCGGGCGAACACGAGTCCCTGGGTCGGCCGACACTGACGCCCACGCTCGTCGAGGGCGGCGAAGTGGCCAACCAGGTGCCCGCCGAGGCGACGGTGACCTTCGACCGGCGGTCGGTCCCACCGGAGAGCGCCCCCGAGTTCCGCGCCGACCTCGAAGACCACCTCTCGGAGTGGGTGCCGTCGTCGATGGGACTGCGCGTCGACCTCGAACAGCGGGACGTGCCGTACCTGGAGGCGTTCGCGACCGACCCCGACGAGGAACTGGTCAGGGCGCTCGCCGACGCATCAGGGGGGACAGTGCGACCCTTCGGCGCCGCGACGGAAGCCTCGTTTTTCGCCGCGCACGCACCGACGGTCGTGTTCGGCCCGGGCGTGCTGGCCGACGAACAGGGGGCCGTCGCACACAGCGACCGCGAGTACGTCCGCCGCGCCGACGTCGAGACGGCAGCCGCAGCCGTCCGCGAGGCGGTCAGCGCGCTGGTGTGAGCAAGCGAGTGCCGCCGCTGGAGCCGAGCGTCGGTGTGGCGGCCTCCGACTGTTCACTCGGTCAGCGGTAGCACGATCCCGAACGTGAGCGGTGCGAAGAGCCCGAGGAGGATCCCGAGCACTTCCAGGTCGAACAGGAGCGTCGTCTCCCACGAGGGCAGTGACCCGAAGAAGGCTGTCCCGACGAGTTCGCCGCCGGCACCGACGACGAACAGTGCGACGCCGAGCAGGAAGCCGGCCTTCGCGTAGAACGCGTAGTCGAGCTGTGTGGACGTGGACGTTGACGTGGACACGAAACGCAGTCCACGGTCGGTCGACTTAAATCTCGCGTGGGCGTTTGTGACACAGTAACTCGGAAAGCATAAGCGAGTCAGGGGTCTATCGGCCGGCAATGCAGGGGATCATCACCGAATCGCTCGCGGAACTGCTCGCCGTGGTCTTCTACGCCGGGCTCGCGGTCGTGTTGACTGTCGTCGGGACGCTCGCCGAACTGGCGAGTTTCGAAGACCTCGCGGCCGGGCAATCGATGTTCGGGCTCTGGGAGATCGCCGTCGGCACGCTCTTGCTCTACGCGTCCTACAGCATCGTGACCGGGATCGTCGTGCCGCGCCTGCGTGGCGAGTACGAGACCGACGCCTGAACGAGTTCGTCCCTCCTGTCGACGCACGTCACGCGAGCGAAGCGACCGTTGCGTTCGACGGACGGACCAGAACCCCCTTTTTCGACCAGCCCCAAGCGGCGGTGATGCCAGAAAGTCGGTCGCTCTCGCGTCGGGATTTCGTGAAGGCAGCGGTCGCCATCGGCGGCGCGGCGGCGCTGTCGGCCTGTCAGAACCGGGAGTCGCCGGACCTTCCGCAGGGCCCCGACGACCTGTCGGGGTTCCCGGCTCGACAACACGCCTGGAACGACGCGCTTCCCACCGACGCACACGGCAACCCTGTCCCGCCGCGCCACCACGTGGTCCGCCTGCTCGACTACCAGGGCGACGGGACCCCCACTGCCGACGAGCGTGAGACCGTCGAGACCGCCCTGCGCTCGCTCGAACGCGCCTATCCCCGAAACCACGAGACCGGGGACGGCGTCGCGGTCGGACTCCTCTTCACGGTCGGGTACACGCCCGCGTATTTCGAGCGATTCGACGCGGGCCTTCCCGAGACCGTGGACCTGCCCGACCCCGAACCCCTGGCCCCGTTCGAGAACCCGACGCCCGACACCCCCGACGTCGCGGTCCACCTCGCCAGCGACTACGGGTCGGTCGCCCTCGCCGCCGAGGAGGGCCTGCTCGGCGAGCGCGAGTCCGTCAACGGCGTCGAGCTGGACGCCGACGTCTCGGGTATCCTCGCGGACGCCGACCTCGCCGGGGACGGTCGAACCCGCCGGACGGGGTTTATCGGCGACGGCCTCCCCGCGGAGAACCAGGACGTCGACGGGGTCCCCGACTCCGAACCGGTGCCCGAGGACTCGCCGCTGTACATGGGCTTCGAGTCGGGGTTCGAGGGGAGTCAGGCCAGCGAGGACCGCGTCACCATCGGCGACGGCCCCTTCGCCGGCGGGACCACCCAGCACCTCTCGGCCATCGACCTGAGCCTCGGGCAGTGGTACGAACAGGACAGCCGGTTCCACAGGGAGGCGGCGATGTTCTGCCCGGCCCACGCCGAGAACGACCGGATCGAGGGGACCGGCGAGAACCTCGGCTCGACGACCGGGATCACGGACTGTGCCGACGACGTCCGGTCCGACGCCCGCGAGAAGGGTATCGTCGGGCACGCACAGAAAGTCGCCAGCGTCCGGCGGGACGGTCAGCCCCGGATCCTCCGGCGGGACTTCGACTCGACCGACGGCGGCCAGGCGAGCGTCCACTTCCTCGCCCTGCAATCGGGCATCGGGGAGTTCGTCGCGACCAGGGAGGCGATGAACGGCACCGACGCCGCGAGCGAGGGCGCGGTCGGCCAGCGCACCAACAACGGCATCCTCCAGTACATGTCCGTCGAACGCCGCGGGAACTACCTCCTCCCGCCCCGCGAGATGCGGGCGCTCCCCAGACCACGGCCCTGACAGGTCGGCGACGGAGCGATCGCGGGGGCGGAACGGCTACGGGGCTTCGACCGCGATTCGAGAGGTCTACCAGAAGCCGCTTTTTCCCGGGGTAACTAGGGGGGGTATGAACCGACGGACGTTCCTCGCCGCCGGAGCAACCGCGACGACCGCGGGGCTGGCAGGGTGTCGCTCGATGTTCGAGACGCGGTCGGCCCGTTCGCCGCCGCTGGTCGAAGACCGACCGGACGCAGTCTACGTCCCGACCCACGTCGAGGGGATGGAGATGGTCGGCACGTCGACGGCGGGCGACTACCAGGTCGCACTCACCTACAGTTTCCCGCATCGCTTCTGGACGATCGACATCGACCAGCGAAACAAGATCGAGATCCAGGGGTCGGACACGATGCACATGATGACGACTATCTGGGACCCCGAGACGACGACTGTCGTACCGAACAACGCCGTCTCGACGACGGTCCGGCGCGACGGCGAGTCGCTCTTCAGCGGGCGGAACCTCTGGCCGATGATATCCCAGAATATGAGCGTCCACGCCGGCGACAACGTCGCCCTCGACGGCGACGGTACCTACGAGGTGGATATCGAGGTCGGCCCGGTCTCGGCGCGCACGACTGGGGCTTTCCAGAACCGGTTCACCGAGGTCGGGAGCGCGACGTTCACCCTCGATTTCCAGCGCTCGACGCTGGAGGACGTCTCCTTCGAGCGACTCCGCGACCAGCAGGGCGAACTGGGTGCCGTCGACCCGATGGAGATGGAGATGATGCCGGTCGCACGACTGCCCGAACCCGCCGACATGCCGGGGACCCACCTCGGGACCGCCGAGAGCGGCGACGCCCGGTTCGTCGTCCTCCGGACCGACCTCCCGGAGGGCGTCGAGACCGAGGGCGACGCCGAGAGCTATCTCGCGATTTCGCCGCGGACGCCGTACAACCGCTACCCGCTCCCGCTCATGGCACTCTCCGCACGCCTGACGCGCGGGCCCGACGAACTGTTCGCGACCTCGCTCCAGCCCACGTTCGACCCCGACCTGGGGTATCACTACGGTATCGCGGCCGACCCACAGGACGGTGACGACCTGGCGATCGTCGTCGACAGCGTCCCGCAACTCGCCCGCCACGAGGGCTACGAGATGGCGTTCCTCGACTTCGAGGACACGGACCTGACGCTGTCGGCCTGAGTGGCGGACTGGAGGTACCGAAGCGGTTCGGAGGAACGTTCGCGGGTGACTGTGAGCGTACCACGTTCGATCCTGGCTACTCCGTCCCCGCCGTCCCCGAACCGGCTTGCCCGTCGAGAACTGCGGATCGACTCGCCAGCAGCGTCCGCAGGTGGTCCGTCTCGAAGACCGTCAGGTCGGCCCCGGGAAGTCGTTTCTGGAGCGCCCGCGCACCCTCGATCGGTACGTTCCCGTCGCGGTCGCCGTGCCAGAGGTGAACCGGTGTGTCGATCCGCGTCAGCGAGAAGTCCCACTCGCGTACCAGCAGTCGACTCTCGGTGACGACGCCGTTCCGGGAGGCGTCGAGCGCCTCGACGAAATCGCGACCGACGAGCGCCGTGACCTCGGCGGGAACGTCCCCGGTGTCGCCGGTGGTGTACTGGTCGACGACGGCCGAGGGGTTACGGCGGGCGACCCAGGTCTGGAATCGCAGCAGGGCACCGAGCAGCCGGGGGGTTCGCGCCGCGAGCGTCCCGAGGAGTCGCTGTGTGCGTGGTCCGTCGGGACCACAGTCCGGTGGGACCGCGCCGCCGACGAGGTCGACCCGGCGGACCCGACCGGGGTGGGAAGCCGCCATCGCCAGCGCGTGTGGACCGCCGCCGGAGAAGCCGACGACGCCCGCACGGTCCACGCCGGCGTCGTCGAGGACCGGCACGGCGAACTCGCCGGTGTCCGCGAGCGTCCGGGCACGCCACGGGTCCGACTCGCCGTATCCCGGTCGGTCGACCGCGAGGACGCGAACCCCGTGTGCTCGCGCTGTCTCGGCGTAGACGCTCCCGAGCAGGCGTGAGCCTGGCGTCCCGTGGAAAAACAGGACCGGAACGTCCTCGTCGTCGCCGTACTCGGCGTACGCGACTCGACCGCGCCCGGTGTCGACGGTCGAGACGGGACTGTCGGTCGCCGTCTCCAGTGGCGGGGCTGCCGATTCGGCGGTCGACCACTCGGCTGTCGTCGACCCGACTGACGCGTCGTCGCTGTCCGGTTCGCTCATCGTCGGGCGTCTCTCGCGCGAGCGGAAAGGCGTTTCCCGTCTTCGGTCTCGATTTCCCGTCTCGTTCCCCTGTGGCGACCACCCCGGGTTCACTCCGACGAGCCCGACGCCGACGGCCGGAACACGTAGGAGTGGCGGACGTCGCTGTCGTAGAAGAGCGTCCCCGCGGGGAGCCGGAGCGTGACGACGGCGGCGTAGAGGTCGCCGACCGAACCCGTCGCGTTGAAGACGAGCGCGAGGAAGACGGCGAACGCCAGCCACGGCACCGGCACGAGCAACAGCGGGAGCCCGACAAGCGAGACGACGGCCAGCGGCGCGAGCACCACCGGGATCTGGTGTTCGCGCCGGACGAACTGGTGGAACGGCGTCGCGTAGAACGCGCCCATGTGTGGCGCCGCGCCGTATGTGACCGTGTAGCCGTAGCGACCGGCGACGACGCCGTGGACCAGTTCGTGGACGACCGTCGTCACGACGACCACGACGAGGAACGTCCCGAGCGCCGGGACGACTCTGAACGAGATCTCCAGTCCCGTCTCGGTCTCGGTCGCCGTCACGAGCGCGTCGAGGACCGTCGGTCCCTGCGCCCACCAGAGCACGGCGCCGAAGCCGACGAACGCCAGCGGCGTGACGAGGAGACTTCCCAGGAAGAGCACCGGCAACGGGTAGTGAAACTCCGCCGGGTCGTCGTAGCCGTCGGGCGTCTCCGGCACGAGCGCCTCGCCGGGGTCGAACCGGCTCTCGGGCACCTCGCTCCCCACCATACCCCGACGTCTCGTGGCTCGCACTTGAGTCGTGGGGGGCGACGGACGCCCGACCGCTTCGGTATCGTTCGACCCCTCCGCGGGTTTATGGTTCCGGGCCGCGACGGTCGTGGAGATGACGAACAGCCCGGTCGGGTTGCTCGCGCTCGTCGTCTACGTCGGGTGGGTCCTGACGTCGGTCCCGCTGGCGCTCGCCGTCTACGGACTCGGTCGGTGGCTCGACGACCTCGGACTGGCGCTACGCTACGCCGGTGCCGCGCTCGTCGGACTCGTCCTCGCCGGGACGACCGCGCTCGCGCTCTTCGTCGACCCCGTCGCGGGCGCGGTCTTCGTCGGACTCGCGGCGGCCGCAGGAGTTGTCCTCGCCGCCTTCCCGCTGTATATCGGTCGCCAGTTGCTGGAACGCTGGACGACGCTCGCGCCGGAACGGGCGCTCGAATACGCCGTCCTCGGGTGGCCGGTCGCACTCGTCGGGAGTCTCGTCGTCTTCCTCGCCCCCGGCGGGCTGGGGCGGTACAACGTCACCTTCCTCACTGGGGGTGTCGCCGCGCTCGCCTGGGTCGTCCTGGGGCTGGTGGTCACGCTCGGCCCCGGCGTCTGTGGGTTCGCGATGTACCGGCTCGTCACCCGACTGGAGTGACGCGGCCGATTCCTGGCTCGAATTCGCTGTGGCTGGAACCCATCGAACCGGACGGAAAACAATTATACCCCAGCCGTGCCCACGAGCGGTTGTGTTCTCACAGAGGTCGGAGCGACAGCACCGTCTCCGGCCGGCCGCCGCACGTCACGCGGCGGAACTATGACACAGGACGTACACACCGCGCTCGCATCGTGGTTCGACCGATACGAGATCCGCCGACAGCTCCACGACGTCCCGCCCCACGCCGTCTACGAGGTGACCGTCGACGGCCGCCGCGCCGTCTGCAAGGTCGCACGGGGCGAGACGGCCGACGTCGGAGCGGAAGCGGCCGCGATGGATCACGTCGACCGCCACACCGACATCCCCGTCCCGTCGGTGCTCGCGGCCCGGGAAGACGCTTTCGTCGCGACGTGGTTCGACGCTCTTGCCGACGACGACGTCGACCGGGACGACCCTACCGACGCTCGCGCACTCGGGAGAGGGCTCGCCCGCCTCCACGCGGCGACGGCCGACGCCTTCGCGCGACCCGGATTCCCGACGCTCGGGTCGGCGTGGGGGCCCGACGACCGGGCGCTCGACCGTGATGTGGCGGGTGGGCTCACCGTCGACGACCGCGAGGACTGGCACACCGTCGCCCGCGAGTTCCTGCTCGACATCCGGTCGTATCTCGCCACTATCGGCTGGGCCGACCCGGCCGACGAGGTGGTCGCACTCCTCGACGATCACCCCGACCTGTTCGATGGCGCGGGGACGCCGGTTCTCTGTCACGGCAACCTTCACCCCGAGCACGCGGCGCTCCGGCGCGAGGGAACGGCGTCCGAACCTGGACCCGAATCCGAGTCCGAACCCGGATCCGAACCCCAGCTGGCGGCGCTCGTCGACTTCGAGCACGCGCTGGTCGCGCCCGCCGAGTACGACTTCTGGCGGACGGCGATCCCGGTCTTCCACGACGTGAACCTCGACTGGCGGGCCACGTTCGCCGACTTCCGCGAGGGCTACGAGTCGGTTCGCTCGCTCCCCCTCGGCGTCGAACGCCGTCGCGAGGCGTGGTGGCTGGTGATCTTCGTGAGCTTCCTCCTCGCGCTCGACGTGCAAAACGGGGGCATCGGCCCCGGCGAACGCGAGCGTGCCGAGGGGATGGCCGACCTGGTCTCGGAGTGGGTCGCGACGATCCGGGACCGACGCGAGTGAGGGCCCGGCGGTTGCCGACCGGACGCCCCACTGTCCGGTTTCAGGTGAACCGGCCGGTCTCGGCGCCGCAGTCGGTACACCGCGTGAGCAGCGACTCGCGGTCGTCGGCCATCTCGATCGTGTTCTCGGTGCGTCCGCCGCAGTTCGGGCACTCCCGGAGCATCTCCGTCTCGCCGCTGTCCCCGGGCGCACCCATCGCCAGCGCGACGACGTGGTCGCTCCCGGCGTTACGACCGAGTTGCCACTCGCCCGGAGCGAATCTCACCGCCTCGCCGGCCCCGACTTCGACGTCGCCGTCCTCGGTCTCGAACGTCGCGGTGCCCTCGACCACGTAGAACACCTCCTCCTGGCCGGGGTGGCGGTGGTAGCCGAATCCGAAGGTGTCGCCCGGTCCGAGTTCGTAGTAGTTGATCGCGAGGTCGGTCGTCCCGAGTGCCCCCGAGAGGGCGCGCTTGTCCGCCGCCGGCCCCATCCGCCGGTCGAGGTCGTCGACACTGACTCGCTCCATACCCGGACGTTCGGGTGTTGGCGGTAAAATATCGAGGGTGGCGTGCGCGCTGTAGCCGCTGTCGCACGTGGCCGACCTCGGTCGCGTTCCGAGGGGACACGCGAAGATACAAGACCGGCCATCACGAAGCCCGCGGCGATGGACGACGGTGACAGGCGGATGTTGACGCGGGTGGCGGCCTACCAGTGGGGGGCCGACGCGGCGGCGCTGTTCGACGGCGACGGCCTCGACGTGACCCACACCAGTTCCGGTCGACCGCGACAGGTCGTCGGGCCCGAGGGGCGACTGGCTACCTACGGGACCGACGGCCGCTTCACGCTGGGCGTCGCCGGCGGGCGACGACTCGACGATGCCCTCGAAACGCCGGACTACCGGGTCGTCGTCGGCGACGAGAGCGAACCGTTCGTCCGCGAGGGCCGCAACGCCTTCGCGAAGTTCGTCGATACGGCCGACCCCGGCATCCGACAGGGCGACGAAGTGCTCGTCGTCCACGAGGACGGCGCGGTGCTGGCGGTCGGTCGGGCCGAACTCGGCGGCCGGGCGATGCTCGACTTCGAGAGCGGGATGGCCGTGAAAGTCCGCGACAGCGCCGGTCCACGGGAGAACTAGTCGAAGTCCCGGCCGGTCGCGGACCCGCTCAGAAGTCCCGGCCGGCCGCAGCGCCGGAGTCCCCGACTTCCCGTTCGTCGACGTCGAGGCCGAGCTGGTCGATGGCCTCGCGCATGTGCTCGCTCTCGACGAACTCCGCACCGTCGGCCTCGCGCAACTGCTGGGCGAGCGCGAGCACCTCGGCGCGCTGGTCGTCCGGAACCGCGAACTTGTCGGCGACGAGTTCGATGGTCAGGCCGTTGTTGTCCTCCGTATACAGCGAGTGAAACGCGCCGCGGTCGTACTCGCTGACTGGATACCCCGCGTCTTCGAGGCCCTCCTTTATCTCGGCGATGCGCTCGCCCTCGATGCGGAAGGCCATGTGATGCACCTGGCCGGGGCCGGGATCCGGTAGATCGGCAGAGTCGCGCTCCTCGTTCACGAAGAACGTGACGAGACGGCCGTCGCCAGCGTCGAAAAACAGGTGCGTGAGGTGTCGCCGGTCCAGATTCGGCTGGCGCAACACGAGCGGCATTCCCAGGATGTCCCGGTAGTACTCGATCGTGTCCTCGGTGTTCGTTCCCTCCAGCGTGATGTGGTCGGTGCCGACGACGCCGACGGGGCTCTCGGGACGCGTCGCTTCGACGGGCGGCTGTGAAGAATCGGACATGGTGGGGTCCAATTCGACTCAGAGCAACTCCTGGACGTCGACGAACTCGCCGTCGTCGTCCGGGTAGCCCTCGTCGTCGTACTCGTCCCAGAGGATGCCCTCGAAGACCGGCGGTGCGCCGACGATCAGCCAGACCACGTCCTCGTCGGTGTCGTTCCGGAGCGACCGCGGCGTCCGCACGCCCGGTTTGATGAACCCGCCCTCTGGGATCTCGACTCGCTCTTTGTCCTCCCCGATCAGCATCTGCCCCGTGCCTTTCACGACGTAGAACAGCTCTTCCTGTTCCTCGTGGTAGTGATAGCTCAGTTTCTCGCCCGGTTCGACCCGCCAGAGTCGCGGGCGCATGTCCTCCATCCCGAGTTCCTCGATGAGGTCGATGTTGACCCCCTCCTCGAACTCGATGTCGAACGCGTACGCGTCGTCCCAGTCCGGCGTGTACACCTCGTAGTCGTTGGTTAGCTCTGGTTCTGACATGGCGTCACACGGTACCAGGTACGATGCCGATATATCGTTTCGGGGACATACATGATAGTAGGTGACATTGGTGTTACCGTCGTATCAGCGGCCACAGTCGACGGCCGTGGTCTCGTGGCTGTAAGTTCCCAGTAAAAACCCTGTTTCGCCGGATTCCGGTGTTGCGCCGGATCAGCCCGGTTCGTCGATATCGTTCGGACGGGTCTCACCCGACGAGTAGACAGCCCCTTCACATCAGGTTCGAGTCATTAACACCCCGGCTCTTCACGTCATCTCGATCCCGAGGATGTCCCGCGCCTGGTCGGGCGTGGCGATCTCGCGGCCGAGGACCTCGCACATCTTGACGACTTTCCTGACACAGTCGATGTTGTGCTGGATCACCTCGTCGCGGTGTGGGTACATCCAGTAGTAGTCCTCGATGCCGACGCGGACGTAGTCGACGCCGCGGGCGATGGCCTCCATCGTGATGGGGAGCCAGTTGCGCCCGCCGGAACAGACGCCGATGACGGTGTCGTCGGGGAAGCGCTGTTTCGTGCCTTCGAGCGCGGAGATCATCTCGATGGGCATCCAGGGATCCTGGTCGAGCGGCCAGCCGAAGGGGTGACCCATGTCGTGGAAGACACACAGCGGGTCCTCGTCTTCGAGGTAGTCCATCCGGTTGAGTTCGCGGTAGAGTTTGCGGGTGTTGTACTCGCTGCGGACCTTGTGGATGGGTTTGATGTCGTGCTCGCGGTAGAACTCGATGGCCTCGCTGACCTTCTCGTCGTAGCGGCCGGGGTAGGCGTCGAAGGGCGGCCAGAGCACGATACTCGCCTGGATGTATTTGTTGCTCCCGTCGGCGGCCGCGAGTTTCTCCTCGGCCATCTCGACGTAGTCGATGCTGCCGTCGTCGGTGAGTTGCCAGGAGTGCTGGACGGTGACGGGGTCGGCCTCGGCGAAGACGCGCTCGTAGATGTCCGCCAGCAGGCCGACGTCGTCGGTCCCGAGACAGTCCTCGGGGTCGCGGGGGTGGACGTGGGTCGTCGCACAGCCCTCCTCGATGGCGTCGACCAGGACCTGGGCCTGGTCCTCGATAGAGCAGGGGACCGCCGAGTAGCGCTTCTCGCCGGACTCGGTGTAGTTCGGCGGAAGTTCCCCCTCGGGATAGGCGTCCTCGGGCGGCCAGACGTCGGGTTGCCACCCCGGGCTCGCACACTCGATGATGACTGGATCGGAGAGCGTGTCGATGCGCTCTTCGAGTTCGATGGGGTGGCGCCGCGCGATAGTCGAGACGATCTCGGACTTCTCCCGAGGGTCGTTCTCGGCTTTCAACACGCCGTATTCGTCGTCGACCGACTCCTCGTGTGAGTCATCGTCTGACATGCCCAAATAGGGGGCGTAGCTGTCCTTAACTGTTGAGTTCGGTGATCCCCGTGTCACCTGGTTCGGCACAGTCGGACGTCCGGTTTCGAGAGTCCCGAACGATCGCCACTGGCCAGTCGCGCGAGATCCTGGCCCGACCAGTCACCGACCGCGATCCGAACAGCAAAGGGGAGGAGGACCGACGCGGCGGATATGACCTGGTACGCGATGCCCGACTTCGACAGCTACGAGCGGGCTCGCGAGGAGTTCGAGTGGTCGCTGCCCGACCAGTACAACCCGGCGGTCGACTGTCTGCGCAAACACGAGTCACCGGGCCCCGGAGAACGGACGGCACTCGTGGACGCCGCGACCGACGAGACCTACACCTACGCGGATATCGACGAGCTATCGGGTCGTTTCGCGAACGCACTCGAAGCACGGGGCGTCGAACCGGGCGACCGCGTCGGCGTCGTCGCCGGTCAGCGCGTCGAGACGCCCGTCGCCCACCTCGCCTGCTGGAAAATCGGCGCGGTGTCGGTCCCGATGACCACGCTCTACGGCGACGAGGCGCTTGCCTACCGACTCGGCGATGCGGGCGCTGTCGCGGCAGTGTTCGACCCGACCGTCCGCGACGCGCTGGCGAGTGCGAGCGGCGACTGTCCCGACCTCGCGCTCGCTGTCGAACTCGACACTCGACCGTGGTACGTTGGCGAGCGGAGTGTGAGCGGGGAAGACGTGGAGTTCGACTGCGACGTCGTCGAGTACGAGTCACTGGTCGCCGGGCACTCGTCCGAACGCGAGCCATACGACGCGACGCCGTCGACGGATTCGGTGGTGATGTACACGTCGGGGTCGACGGGGCCACCCAAGGGCGTCCGGCACGGGCACGCGATGTGGGCGGGCCGGGCCGCCGCGGCGTACAACTTCTTCGACGGGACGCTGGGCGCCGACGCGGTGACGTGGACGCCGGCGGACTGGGCGTGGGGGTCGGCGCTGGGTGGACTCCTCCTGGGGACGTGGCACTACGGCGGGACGGTCGTCGCCGCGCCGATGCAGGGATTCGACCCCGCGGCGGCCTTCGAGTTGCTCGAAACTCACGACGTGACCGGCGCGCTCGTCGCCCCTACGGGGCTTCGCATGATGATGAGTGAGAACCCCGACGCCTACGACCTCGCACTCGACGTGGTGGCGTCGGCGGGCGAACCGCTCACGCCCGAGATACTGGCGTGGGCCGACGAGGCGCTCGACGGCGTCCCGGTCGACGAGTACTACGGCCAGACGGAACTCAACCTCGTGGTCGCCAACGCCGCGCGCTGGTTCGAGACCCGACCCGGCAGCATGGGCAAACCGCTGCCCGGCTACGACGTGACTATCCTCGACCCCGACACCCGCGAGGAACTGCCGCCCGGCGAGATCGGCGAGATCGCGGTCCGACCACACGACGAGCGGGTCGTCTTCACCGAGTACCTGAACCGGCCGGAAGCGACAGCGAAAAAGCGCGAGGGGGAGTGGTACCTGACCGGCGACCTGGCCCACCGGGACGCCGACGGCTACCTCTGGTTCGAGTCGCGAGCAGACGACGTGATACTCACCAGCGGCTATCGAGTGGGGCCACTGGAAGTCGAGGAGACGCTGCTGGACCACGACGACGTCGAGCAGGTCGGCGTCATCGGCGTCCCCGACGAGACCCGCGGGGAACGCATCAAAGCGTACGTCGAACTCGTCGACGGCATCGCGGGAGACGACGACCTCCGGACGGAGTTGCGAGAACTCGCCCGGGACCGGCTCGCTGCCTACGAGTATCCCCGCGAGATCGAGTTCGCCGACGACCTGCCGATGACCTCCTCGGGGAAGATCCGGCGGGTGGAACTGCGCGAGCGCGAGGACAGGACGTCAGTCGAGGAGTGACCCGCCAGTCGAGGAGTGACCGGTCACATACTTACGGATAGACGCCCACTACCCCGTACGATGACCGGGGTGGCTGACACGATCAACGTCCTTCACGTCGACGACCAGCCGGACCTCACAGACGTGGTGGCGACGTTTCTCGAACGCGAGGACGACCGGATCGCGGTTCGAACCGCGACGGGAGCCGAGGGAGGGCTGTCGGTCCTGGCGGACGAGGACGTCGACTGCATCGTTTCGGACTTCGACATGCCGGGAACGGACGGGCTCGCGTTCCTCGAGACTGTCCGCGAGGACCACGGCGACCTGCCCTTTATCCTCTACACCGGCAAAGGGTCCGAGGAGGTCGCCAGCGACGCCATCTCGGCGGGCGTGACCGACTACATGCAAAAGGAGACCGGCACCGACCAGTACGCCGTCCTGGCGAACAGGGTCGTCAACGCCGTCGAACAGCACCGCGCCGAGCGGAAGGCCGAGCGACACCGCCGGCGCCTGGCGGAACTCTCGGAGAGCACGGACGACTGCCTGTGGATGTTCGACAGCGACTGGGAGGAGCTCCTCTTTATCTCGGGGTACGAGGAGGTGTGGGACCGGCCGGAATCCGCCATCAGAGACGACCCGCGGGACTTCCTGGCGGGCGTCCATCCGGAAGACCGGGAACTCGTCACGGACGCCATGGAGCGTCTCTCGGCCGGGGAGTCGGTCGACATCGAATACCGGATCGTGCGCGGTGACGGTGACGAGGGGTCCGTCTGGGTGAAAGGGTACCCGGTCTTCGACGACGCCGGGAGCGTCGTTCGAGTCGTCGGCTTCACCCGTGACGTGACCGACCGGAAAGAACAGACCCGGCGTCTGGAGACGCTCATCAGCAACCTCCCGGGCATCGTGTATCGGAGTCGCAACGACCCCGACTGGCCGATGGAGGTCGTCAGAGGCAACTGCGAGGCGCTCACCGGCTACTCCCGGGAGGCCCTCGAGGACGGGGACGTCGTCTGGGGGTCCGACGTCCTCCACCCGGACGACCGGGACGAGATCTGGGAGACCGTCCAGGCGGCGCTCGCCGAGGACAGGCCGTTCGAGGTCACCTATCGGATCCGCACGAGAGACGGGGGCACCAGGTGGATGTGGGAGCGCGGACGCGCAGTCCCGGGCGAAGAGGACGCGGAGATACTGGAGGGGTTCATCACTGACGTCACCGAGCGCAAAGAACGCGAGCGGCAACTCCGCCGGACGGAGCGCCGGTACCAGGCCGTCTTCGACGACCCGAACATCCTCGTCGGACTGGTCGATACGGACGGCACCGTACTGGACGTCAACGACACGGCGATGGCGTACGTCGACGCCACGCCGGCGGAGGTGACGGGGAGCCCGTTCGCGGAGACACCGTGGTTCGAGCACTCGCGAGCGCTCCAGCGGGACGTCGAGGAGTGGGTCGACCGCGCCGCAGACGGCGAGTACGCCGAGTTCGAGGCCGATCTCGTGCGGCCGGACGGCGAGCACTACACGGTCGAGGGCGTGTTCAGACCCGTGACGGACGAGGACGGGGAGGTGGTCTCGTTGCTCGTGTCCAGTCGCGACGTCACCGAACGCAAAGAGCGGGAACGCGAACTGGAGCAGTACGAGGCCTACCTGCAGGAGTCGACCGATATCATCACTGTCCTCGACGACGCCGGCAGGGTCAAATACGAGAGCCCCGCGGTCGCGCGGGTACTGGGCTACGAAGCCGGGACGCTGATCGGCCGGAACGGATTCGACCTCGTCCACCCGGACGACGTGGACGAGATCTCTTCGACGTTCGCCGAACTCGTCACCGAGCCGGGGGCGACGGTCACCGTCCAGGCCAGGTTCCGGACGGCCGACGACGAGTGGCGCTGGCTCGAAGTCCGGGGCACGAACCAGCTCGACCACGACGCGATCGAGGGGGTCGTGACGAACAACCGCGACATCACGGTGCGCAAGGAACGCGAGCAGGAACTCGAAGAGACGACGGCCGTGCTCTCCACGCTCGTCGAGACGCTGCCCGTGGGCGTCCTCGTTGAGGACGAGTCCCGGGAGGTCATGGCAGTCAACGACCGACTGGTCGAACTGTTCGGACTGTCGGGAACGTCCGGGGAGACCGTCGGCACCGACTGCGAGCGACTGGCCCGGGACGTCAGCGACGCGTTCGTCGACCCCTCGGCGTTCGTCTCCCGGATCGACGAGATCGTCGAGACGCGGGAATCGGTACACGAGGAGGAACTGGCGCTACGGGACGGACGGGTCTTCACACGCAGTCACGAACCGATCGAACTGCCCGGCGGGGACGGACACCTCTGGGTCTACCGGGACGTCACCGAACAGAAGGCTCACGAGGAGCAACTCCGGGAGACCGGTTCGCGGCTCGAAGCCCTCTTCGAACAGTCCCCGGACATGATCAACATCCACGACGGGGACGGCAACCTCCTCGATCCGAACCCCCGGCTGCTGGAGGAGACGGGCTACGACGAGGACGAACTGACCGACACCAAAGTCTGGGAACTCGACCAGACGATCGCGCCCGACGAGGCTCGCGCCCTGTGGGAGGGGATGGACCACGGCGACCGCGAGCGGTTCGAGGGGGTCTATGAGCGGGCGGACGGCACCACGTTCCCCGTCGAGGTACACGTCAGGCGACTCGCGCTGAACGACGACGTCCGGTTCATGGCGATCAGCCGGGATATCACCGAGCGTAAAGAGCGCGAACGCGAACTCGAACGACAGAACGAGCGGCTAGAGGAGTTCGCGAGTGTCGTCTCCCACGACCTCCGGAACCCGCTGAACGTCGCCGCCGGCCGTCTCGAACTCCTCGAAGACGAGTGTGACAGCGGCCAGATAGACGCGATACGGCGGGCCCACGACCGGATGGAGACGCTGATCGACGACCTGCTCACGCTCGCCCGCGACGGTGAGACCGAATCCGAACCGGTCGAGCTCGGACCGTTCTGTGAGAACTGCTGGCAGAACGTCGAGACGGGAACGGGAACGCTTCGGGTCGAGACCGACCGGACGGTCCACGCCGACAGGGGCCGTCTGAAACAGCTCTTCGAGAACCTCGTTCGCAACGCCGTCGAGCACGGCTCAACGAGCCCTGACTCACAGGCTCGCCAGGACGCCGTCGAGCACGGCTCAACGAGCCCCGACTCGCAGACTCGCCAGGACGCGATAGAACACGGCGGTGAAGACGTGACCGTGGTCGTCGGGGACCTCGACGACGGGTTCTACGTCGAGGACGACGGGCCGGGCATTCCACCCGAGGACCGGGACCGCGTGTTCGACGCGGGCTACTCCACCGCGCCGGACGGCACTGGCTTCGGGCTGAGTATCGTCAGGGACGTCGTCGAGGCCCACGGCTGGGAGATACGCCTCACCGAGGGCGATGACGGCGGTGCGCGGTTCGAGATCACCGGCGTCTCGTTCCAGGCGGAATAGCGTCGAACGTGCTCTCGGCGGAGCAGATCGAACCCGCTTCCGGTGGTCCAGCGGGAACCCGCCGGTTGAGAAGCCTTTTTGGTCAGGGACGCGGAGCGAGAGGTATGTTCCCAGGCGGCGGCGGCATGAACGACCGCAAGATGCAGCAGATGATGAAGCAGATGGGCATCGACATGCAGGAACTCGATGCCGAGGAAGTCGTCATCAGGACTCCCGACGAGGAACTCGTCTTCAGCGACGCGGACGTCCAGCGCATGGACGCCCAGGGCCAGCAGACCTACACCATCGTCGGCGAACCCGAGAGTCGCCCGCTCGGTGAGGGCGGCGATAGCGGCAGTTCGAGTGCCGATACCAGCGACGCTGGCGACGAGGAGAGCGAACCGGTCATCGAGGAGAGCGAGGGCGACGGCGAGGCCGCGATCCCCGAAGAGGACGTCGAACTCGTCGCGAGCCAGGCGGGCGTCAGCAAGAGCGAGGCGCGCGAGGCACTCGAAGACGCCAACGGTGAGCCGGCGGCGGCCATCAGCAGTCTGAAGTGAGCTTCCTGTTCGTCCGCGAGGACCGCGAGTACCTGCTCGCGCCCGGCGACACGCTCGAAACCGACCTCGGCGTGCTCGAAGTCCCCGAAGACGTCGCGGCGGGCGAGACCGTCGAGACGCACCTGGGCGAGCAGTTCACCGCACGGGCGCTCCGCGGCCCCGACCTGTTCAACCACTTCGAGCGAACCGGCGCGCCGATGATGCCCCGCGACATCGGGCTCGTCGTCGGCCACACGGGCGTCGGCGGTGGCGACCGCGTCCTCGACGCCGGGACCGGAACGGGCGTGCTCGCGGCGTATCTGGGCCGCTGTGGCGCGGACGTCACTACCTACGAGCGCGACCCGGAGTTCGCCGAGGTGGCTCGCGAGAACATGCGACTCGCTGGCGTCACCGACCGCGTCGACGTGCGGACGGGTGACGTCACCGCGGAACTGGACGGGCTGGTCGACAGCGGGGGCGATGACGAGGGCGACGGTGATGACCGCGACCGTCCGGACCGCTTCGACGTGCTGACGCTGGACACGCAGGACGCCCCGGCGGTCGTCGCGCGGGCGCCGGACCTGCTGGCCGACGGCGGGTACGTCGCCGTCTACTCGCCGTTCGTCGAACAGACGCGTGAAGTCGTCGAGACGGCCCGCGAGGCGGGTCTCGGCAACGTCGAGTCGCTGGAGACGATCCAGCGCGAGATGGACTTCGACGACCGCGGGTCCCGCCCCTCCACGGCGGGCGTCGGCCACACCGGCTATCTCACGTTCGCCCGTCTCGTCTGATCGGAGGGATCTTCTTCCATGGTGGTCTCGATCTTGTCCGAGTGAGTGCGGTGCTGTCCGCGGCTGTACTCTCTCCGACCGCGACTCTTCCGGAAACAACTGCTACCTACACACCGCTCACTCGTCCCCGTCACCGACCGTTCGCACCAGTTCGAGCAGTTCGTCCCGGGCGGCCGACAGGGAGAGCGCCAGTCGCTCGTCGTCCACGCCGAACGTCCGTGCGAGGGAAGTTCGCGGGTAGGCGCCACCGGCGACGAAGAGGTCACCGTCGTACCAGACCCCGACCCACCCTTCGACGGGGACCGGGTCTCCGGGCTCGCCCGCCCTGTCCGGACGCGGCACCTCGCCGGTCACCTGCCGGAGACGGACGCGCTTGCTACTGTCGGTACGGACCCGCTCGCGGCGGCCACGCTCGACGGCTTCGACGCCGCGGTCTTCGAGGTCGCCGAGGAACCGCCGAACTGCCTCGGAGCGGACCATCGGGAGGACCGCGACGTGGGCGCCGGGCGAGAGCGGCGGCCGGAAGCGCAGTCGCGTCGCGAAGAAGAATCGCCAGGACTGGTCGAGCGCGCCGTCGGTGGCGTCGCGGACGCCCTCGCGGAGTCGGCGGTCCTCGTAGAGGAGGGTGTGACCCCTGACGTCGGCACCCTCGACACCGTAGAGACGCTCGACGGTCGCCTCGGTGCGCGTCCAGTCGGCGAGACGGTCGGCCGGGACGTTCGGTGGCGGCACGTCCGGATCCGTCGGCGTCTCGACATCGTCTGGCAGTTCGGCGTCCTCCGACCCCCCGGCGTCGTCGGTGTCGGCGTCGTCGCCGGAGTCGGTGACCATCGCCTCAGTGGTCGTCCTCGCGCCACCTGTGTTCGCACTCGGTGCAGGTGAAAAACCGCGTCTCGCTCTCGTCGGCGGCGCGGATCTGTTTCATCTCCCAGAACGCGCGGTCGTTACCACACTCGGGACACCGGATCTCGGTGGTCGCGCCCATCTCCTCGGCCTCCACGTCGGAGGTGTCGACGATCTCCGTCTCCTCCTGACCCTGCGTCGTCACGGCTTGCGCGGCTTCTTTCTCCTCGTCGCGGCGTTTCTCGGCGCCACAGCTGCCACAGACCCACGCGTCCCCCTCGGTTTTCATCATCGAACCGCACTCGTCGCAAAATTCCATGTGGGCCGGGTTACGCCCGTTCGTCCATAAGTCCCCGGATCCGCATCGGGAGTTCACCCCCGGTTCCGTCGAGAGGCACACTGGCCACCGTCGAGGAGCGAACCGGTCAGTCCCGGTCGTCCCCAGGTGTGGGGAGCGTGACGGTGACGACGCTTCCCCGGGGGTCGTTCTCCGCGAAGGTGATGTCGCCGTCGGACAACCGGACGACCCAGTGAACGAATATCAGCCCGAGCCCTGTCCCGTGGTCGAGCGGGGAGGTGTCGCTGTCGACGAGGAGGTGGTTGCGCTCGGACTCGGGGATCCCGGGGCCGGTATCGGCGACCCGGACGACCGCGCGGTCTTCGTCCCGGCTCACGTCGACGCGGACCTGTGGTGAGTCCTCGTCGCTGTGGCGGACCGCGTTCTCGACGAGTTCGCCGACCGCCTCGGCGATCTCCGGGACCGCCATCGCGGTGACGTCCTCGGCCAGCGCCAGTTCGATCTCGGCGTCGGGGCTGTCGCGACGGACCGACGCGACGCTCCGTTCGACGGCGTCCGAAACGTCGACCCGAATCGGGTCGGGCGGATCCGAGAGGAGTCTGATGACGGTGCGTTCGTGATTCGCCTGGTCGACGAGTTTGCCGGCGTGTTCCCGGATGTGGCGGGCGGCGTCGGTGACGTCGGTCGCGCCTCGCTCGATCTGTTCGGCCATCCCGTGGATGACCGTGACCTCGTTGCGGATGTTGTGCCGGAGCCACTGTTCGAGGCGCTGTAACTGTCTGTCGCGTTCCTTCTGCTCGGTCACGTCGACGACGATCGCCTGCCCGATGTCCCCGCCGAGGTACTCCCCGACGGCCGTCGAGACGTGGACGTACCGCAGGTCGCCGTCCGCGGTCCGGAGTCGCATCTGGGTCGGGCCGGTGGACTCCTTGTTCTCGACGACGCTCTCGAGTTCCGCTCGTGCCTGGTCGTGGTCGTCGGGGTGGACGAACTCGAAGATCGAGTGTCCGATGAGGTCCCCCAGGTCGTCGAGGTCGAGCAGGTCGAGGACGGCCTCGTTCCCCCAGATCGACTCGCCGCTCTCGTCGAACACGTTGATCGGCGCGGGCGACATCTCGATGATGTGCCGGTATCGGTTGGTGCTCTCGTCGGCACCCCGTCGGGTCGTCTGGAGGCTGTCTCGCAGTCGCGACACGACCGTGTCCGGGTCCTCGCTCTCCGGAGCGTAGCCGCTCACGCCCGCGGCGACTGCGTCCCCGGCGATCGCCTCCGACCCCGCCTCGGGCACCAGCACGAACGGGAGCGAGGGATAGGAGACCCGGACCGACCTGAGGAGTCGGACGCCGTCGAGGTCCGGGAGGTCGTACTCGCTGACGACCCCGTCGACGTCGCCACGCCTGATCCGCCGGAGACAGTCGCTGGCCGACCCGACGGATTCGACTTCACACCCCGCCGTGGCGAGTGCGGAGCCCAGTCGCCGTTCGAGCCCTCCCGCCGCTTCGACGAGGAGGACCCGATACTTCCCGCCGTCGGGTCGTAGCATGAGCTAGCCCGATAGTCCGTTCAGCGCACACTTGTAGTTACTGGCGTGTGACACGCCTCTCTCGCTGGGAACAGCCCTCGACGACCGTCGGGCCTCACCGTCGCCGTGAACCCCCAAGTATTCATGTCAGTGGGACACAGCCGTCGTGATGGACCGCTCGACCGACGAGGACGGGACATCCGGGTCTCACGGTCCCCCCCATCGCGGCGCCAGGCTCGTCCTCGCCGCCGGCGTCCTCGCGGGATTCGTCTATCTGGGTCACAAGCTGACGACTGAGGCCTGGATGGTCGGCATCGACTTCAGGGTGTACCGCGCCGCGGCCGAGCTGATCATGTCGACCGGGCGGGTCTACGGCGCCTCCCAGATCGGGATCCCCGGGATGACCTACCGGTATCCGCCGGTCGTCCTCCTCGGGTTCGCACCGTCGGTGCTGGTCCCCTGGGAGGTCGGGTACACCCTCCACACGGTCGTCGTGCTGGCGGCGAGTCTGGGCCTCGCCCTGCTCCTCGTCCGGTACGTGACGCGCCGTGGCGTCGAACTGACGTGGCTCGACAGGGGGCTGGTCGCGGCGTTCGTGGTCTGTTCGGCTCACGCGATGCCTTCGATAGTCTTCGGGCAGGTCAACCACTTCGTCGCGCTCGGTCTCGCCGCCGGGTTCGTCTGGCTCGAACGGGGCCGGCAGACGCGAGCGGGCGCCGCGTTCGGGCTGGCGGCCCTCCCGAAGGTGTTCCCCGCCGCGGTCGGCGTCTGGCTGCTCCGGCGGCGGGCCTACCGGGCGGTCGCCAGCGCCCTCGCGACCGGTGTGGGCCTGCTCGGCCTGGGGCTCGTGGTCTTCGGGCCGGACGTGAGCCGGCGGTGGGTGACCGAGGAGTTGCTGGTACGCGTACGGCCGGAACTGTTCGCCGGCGGCCTCCCCCCGTCGTCACACCTCCTCACGGTCCGCCGGCCGCTCTCGGTGCTGTTTCCCACCGTCGACCCGACACTGTACAGCCTCGGCGCCCTGGCGCTGCTCGCCCCGGTCCTCGGCTACCTGTTGCTCGACGTCGGCACGGACTCGGAGGGCGGGGCCACTGCACCCGAATCGGGATCCGGGGGGACAGCCGGAGACGACGGCGGACTCGCTCGTCCCATCGCTATCTTCGGAACGGTGGCGTCGATATTGCTGTTTTTCCCCATCTCGCCGCTCTACGTCGTCTATCTGTACTTCCCGCTCGTCGCGCTGCTGTACCTGTTCGAGGGACCGGGACGGTCGCTGTTTCTCGCGGGCGCCTTCCTGCTGAACTTCCCTGCCCACCGAAACGACCTCGCGCTGGTGCTCTCGGAGACGCCACCCGGGGGGGTAGTCGATAGTGCGGTCCTGGCCGTGCTCGGTCCGGTGTTCACTCTCGGGTCGCCGATGCTGTACGGATTCGTGCTGATGCTGGCCGGCTGTGTGCGCTGGCGATACCGGGCCGGTTGAGAAGAGCGGCGGGACGAAACGGTTGCGGACGGACCCTCGAATCAGCTCGACTCGGTCCACTCCGAGCAGGCGTCCATGTCCTCCATGAGTTCGTCGTGGAGGGCACAGTAGGGCGTGATCTTCTCGTCGACTTTGACGTACTCGAAGCGGGTACAGTTGCCACAGTAGGCGTCGGGCTGGCCCCGTGGCCGGGGCTGTGGGTCGCCGAGCAGTTCGGCGCCGCCGGACCCGTCGTCGACAGTCGCGCCGCCGTCTGCCGTCGCCTGCTGGGCCGGGTGCGTGACGTCGTCGTAGGATGCGTGGTCGCGGTTCAGTATCTCGGCGTCGTCCTCTGTTTCGTCCTGCACTCGCGCGGAGTAGCGGTCGATCCCGGCGGTGGCGCCCCCGGTCGTCGAGGTCGAACCGCCGGACTCGACGACGGGTGTGTCCTCGACGACGCGGACGCTCCCCTCTTCGGTGATCTCCATGCGGGCGGTCCCGCCGGGGTCGGTACGCGTCTTGAACGTCGCGAGACCGGCGAACAGGCAGAACAGCGTCGTGACGGCGCCGGCGAAGTAGACCGCGACAGTCACGACTGCCAGCGGGTCGCCCGCGGCGAACCACTGCCCGGGGTAGGCGACGCCGAACAGCGCGACGCCGAACGCGCTCACGCTGGCACCGATCACCGCCGCTGCTCGTGTGGTCGCGCCGGACGGCAACACGGTGAAGACGCCCAGAAACGCCAGCGGGAGGCCCAGTCCCGCGAGGATACCTGCGACGCGTCGCGCCTCGACCACGTTCAGTCCCGCCGTCTCGCCCAGCCCGGTCGTCGCGACGAGGATGCCGCCGACGACCATCGCGGTCCCGACGGCGAACCCGCTCGCCCCGGCGTAGCGCCGTCGCGGCGTCGTCACGGTCCGGACGTGCCCCTCGTAAACGTCCGTGAGACTTGCCATATCCGCAGTTTCCGTCCCACGACCAAAACTACCCGTCAGACGAGCGTCAGACGCGTCACCACCTGTCCGTGGGTGTCGGTTACCGGACTGTGGGAACTCGCGGGGCGGTTTATACGATCCGGAGACTTATTCTCGAATATCAGAGGGCACAGCCGTCGTACCGCCCACACCGCTCCGGTGTGAACCGACCCCGGTTCCGTCGACGCCCCGATCCCGATGTCCGATATCCCCACTGCCGTCGTCTTCGCGAAAGCCGTCGTCCTGCCACTGGGGGCCGGTATCACGTTCTTCGCCTACCGGGCCTACCGGCGGAGCGGCGCGACTGCGATGCGGTCGTTCGCGCTCGGGTTCGCCGTCGTCACGGCCGGGTCGGTCCTCGGCGGCGGCCTCGACCAGCTCGCCGGCGTCGGCCTCGAAGTCGGACTCCTCGTCAACAGTCTCCTCACCGCGGCCGGGTTCGTGATACTCGCCCGGTCGCTGTACGTGACCGACGCGCGCCTGGACGCGGACACCTCCCCGGACTCCCCGGAGCGATAACCGACCGAGAATCACTTCCCAGCCCCTGGGAATCCCGGGACAGGTTTATTGAACGTCTCGGTCAACTTCGAGACGTGAGCTAACGATGGGAACGAGACAACTGGAATCCAGCATGTTCGGGCGGGACGTCAACTTCACGTACTCGGAGACGTGGATCGGGTACGCGCTGTTCGCCCTGCGTATCATCATGGGCTGGACGTTCTTCTACGCCGGAATCACGAAGGTGATAAACCCCGACTGGAGCGTTCGCCCGTTCCTGCTGTACGGGATCCCCGACGGCAACCCGTTTACCGACCTGTGGACGGTGATGGCCAACGACTGGGCCTGGCTGTTGACGCCGCTCAACCAGGTCGGACTGACTCTCGTCGGAGTCGCACTGATACTCGGACTGTTCTTCCGATTCAGCGCGTTCTGGGGCGGCGTGATGATGCTGTTCTACTGGGTCGCGTCGTACCCGTTCGACAACTCGTTCCTCGTCGACTACCACCTCGTGTACGTCTTCTTGCTGTTCGGACTCGGCGCGTTCGGCGCCGGCCGGATCCTCGGCCTCGACGCCCGGATCGAACGACTCGACGTCGTCAAACGATACCCGAGACTCACCATCCTGCTCGGCTGACGGGGTCGGGCGTTATCGAACGCCGATTCTATGACAGCGATCCGTGCGAACCCGGGAAATATATTTAAACCGCCAAAAATAGTAGTTCTCTCTGACGGACAGAAGAGCTTATACAGTCGTCTCTACGGGTTGGATCCGTATATATCTCTGTAAATTCTAATAGATGATTGATAGATATATAGTTGACACTCTCGACAGGTATTTCCGGGTGGGTAGCGTAGGTCGGGTATGGACGACGAGTCACCGATCGCCTCGATACGCGAGCGGATCAGGCGGCGTCGCGGCGACGACGACTCGCCGGCGCTGGTGTTGAGCGAGGAGGCGGGCTACGTCGGGGACACGCTCACGTTCTACGGGCGGGGACTCGAGTCGAACGGCGTCTACGAGATCGTCTGGCACTCACAGGAGGGAGACTGGGCGGTGGTCGGGGCCAACGAGGTCGTGGGTCCGCAGTACCAGCCCCGGCGCGAGCGGGTCGCGACCGTCACTGCCGACGAGTCGGGGGAGTTCGACGAGGAGTGGGAAGTCCCCGAGGACTTCGGCGGCTCGCATCGCGTCGAACTACAGGACGCCGACGGGGGGACGGACGCCGACGGGGAGACAGTCGCCGACGCGACCTACGAGATCACGCCGTGGTTCGAACTCGAACGGACCGAGGCTCCCCTCGGGGAGTCGTTCACGATCAGGGGCTACGGGATCGGGCCTGACGTCGTCACGAGCAACTACCAGGTCACCTGGGACAACAGTCCGGTCGGGTTCCTGACCGGCGTGATGCGCCGCGGGACCGCCACCGCCGAGATCCGCGCGGTCGGCCCGCCAGGCGAGCACGTCCTCCAGGTGTGGCGCAACGCCGAGGGGATCCCCTACCTCCAGAACAACACCCAGTCGCCGTACGGCCCCGTCGCGGGTGGGCGCCAGTCGGCCTGGACCGTCGAGGTGACCGAACCGGACGGCGACCCCCGGACGGCGTGGGTCGACCCGCTGTTAGACGAGCGCCCGATAGCCGCCCACTACCCCGACATCGACGGGGACAGCGATGCGACGATCGAGCTGTCGCCGACGTCGGGCCAGCCGGGAACGACCGTCTTCGTCACCGGCGAGAACTTCCCGCCGGATACCGAGGTCGACCTGCGCTGGTATCGCCACGAGGGGTTCCGCGGCGAGGGCGTCACGGTGACGCCGGAACCGGACTCCGACGTCCTCCCGTCGGCGACCACGGACGAGAACGGACGCTTCCAGACCGAGGTCGCCATCCCGCGCGACCAGGGGTCGACACGCCCGATCACGGCAGCAGTCGACGGTCGCGAGGTGGCGGTGGCCGGGTTCGTGATGCAACCCGCTATCGAGACGTTCGTCCCCACGCGGGGCCCGGTCGGCACCACCATCGAGATCGAACTCACGGGGATCGGCTGGACCGACTACGAGAACCAGCTCTTTTTCGTCTACGACAACAAACCCGTTGGCTACGCGGTCGGTACCACCGGGGCCGACGAGCCCGGCACCGTCAGAGTCGAACTGAAGGCGACGGGCGAACCGGGCTGGCACTTCATCGACGTCTACCCGAGCCTCCTCGACATGCGCGAGGACACGCCGACGTTCGACAGCGCCCCCCACCTCTCGTACGTCGACAACCACCCGATGCGCCCGGTGCCGGCTGTCCACTTCGCGTTCGAGGTCAGCGAGGAGTAGCGACTGGCGTCGCTCATCGAAGCGCAGCGACTGTTCGCAGTCCACGGGAGAGACTGCAAGCGTGATCCGCGAAACGTCTGGATATCGAGGGACTACTCGGACAGTGTTCGATTCAGGCCATGTTTTTACCGCTCGGGTATCCTCGCTCGCACCGCTCGCTGCGGGTACCACTCGCGGCAAAAACATTGGTGAAAAAGGCCGCCTCCGCCGTCTTCGACGGCTCCGGCGGTGAAACGCCTCGCTCCGCTCGGCGTACGTTTGATCGGGACCGAACGGTAAACTCACACCCTCTCGTTACCGCGCTCACCACACACGCGGAAACGACAGACGAAAGGGACGCGGGTCCGAAGACCGGGTATGGCCGCAGACGGTCCGGTGGACCCGAGTACGATCGGCGAGCGTGACGCCCCGCCCATCGACGAGAAGCCCTACAAGATCATCTTCGAGGCGAACAAGTGTATCGGTGCGGGCAAGTGCGCCGAGGTGTCGAACAACTGGACGCTGGACATCACGACCGGCATCGCCAGGCCCGAAGTCTACTTCATCGACGAGACCGACCTGGACGAGAACGTCCGCGCTGCCGAGGTCTGTCCCGCGAAGAAAGACCGGGGCGTCATCCACGTCGTCGACCGCCGCACCGACGAGGAGATCGCACCCGACCCCCAGGGCGACGGGACGCTCTCCGTGGACTGGTAGCCGGTCGATACACGCGTTTTACCCCCGGGGCTACCCTGCTGGCACTGGACTCGACGTCCCCGAGAACCGACCAGCGACCGCTCGCGTATCGACTGACTCCCGGAGCGACGGGAGCGTGGTCCGCGACGAGACAGTCGAATACGCGTCGAGTGACGACGCGTCGTCCGAATCGCGGGTCACCGCCGCGCGGTCGAACACCCGCGAGTCGGTGGCCGTGTAGGCCGTATCGGCCGCCGCTCCCGGTGGCGGGTCGAACTCCCCGTCGCCGTCGCTATCGAGGTAGGTGACCGCGAACAGTGTCATCTCGTCGGCGTAGGTACTATCGAGGCGCACGCGGACGTCCCGGTGGGTCCCGGCTTCGAGATACGCGCTGTGGCCGACCACCTTGCCGTCGCTGGTCTGCTGGTGGACGACGACGAACCCGCCGTCGGACATCGAGACCGAGTCGACGACGACCGCGTCCCCGTCCATCGTCTGCTCGGTGAACGTGACGGTGGCGACCGGCGAGGTGAGCAAGAGGAAGGCGACGTAGGCGACAGTGAGCATGACCGTCGCGTGCTTGGCGCCGTCCTTGAGCGACCCCTCGCCGAGCTGGCCGCCGATGAACCCCGAGAGGACCGCCTGGACGAGCGCCGTGTGGAAGAACACGAGCGTGTAGGCGGCCTTGTCGACCTCGGCGAACCGGGCGAACTGGCCGGCGTTGACGCCCAGTCGGCGCGTCTCGTCGGCCGAAGGGACGGGGACGTCGGTCGGCAGACTCGGGACGAGCACCTCCTGGACGGCGACGATGATGACCAGGAAGACCAGAAACGAGATGTAGATGACGACGAGGTAGGTCACCATCTGCTGGCTGCGGCGCCGGCGGAGTTTCAGTTCGGACTCGGCCTGCTCGCTGGCGATCCGGAGCACGGGTGCGACGTTCCCGCTGGCACGGAGCGCGTTGGTCAGCAGGGTGACGACGCGGGTGGTAGCGGTCGTCCGGACGCGCAGGCCGAACCGGCGGAAGGCGTCGTCGACAGTCGCGCCGTACTGCAGGTCACGCCAGACGCGGTCGACCTCCGGCGAGAGGAGTCCGAGGTCGCTCTCGCGGACGCGCTCGATGCTCTCTACGACCGACATCCCCGCCTGGTTGAGGCTGGCCAGTCGACCGAGGAACTCCGGCAGTTCCGCCTCCATGCGCCGGATTCGCCGGCTGTACAACTCCCAGACGAGCGCGAACGTGCCGACGACGAACAGTGCCGCCTGGATGACGATGTCGTCGGCGATCCGGGTCTCGAACCCGCCGGGCGAGACGGCGCTGGGCGCCCGGATCGCCACCCACAGCAACGCCAGCGGGACGGTCAGATAGAGGAGTCTGGTGGGGTTCCACAGCACCGTCTGGACGGGGTCGCTGGCGACACGTTTGATCGACGCCAGCCGGTCGTACAGCGCCAGTCGTTCGGTGCTGTCGGCCGCCGGCCGGGTCGCAGGGTCGTCCGGGGCACGGGTCGTCGTACTGCTGTCGGCCGGGGCCGGACTCGTCGCGCCGCCGTCGGAGCGGGCCACGCTGTCCCTCTCGTCGAGCCCCCAGCGGGCCTCCAGGTCGTCGGGCACCTCGCTGTCGGAGATGTCCGCTTCGAGAGCGCCGGTGTCGCTCCCGCGGGAGACGCCCAGCAGGTCGAGTTTGCCGTCCAGATAGACGATGAAGAGCAGGTTCGCGAGCGGGATGAGCAGGTACGCGAGCAACCGGAGGAAGTTGATAGTCTGGGTCGTCGTCAGGCCGAAGACGAGCAGGATCGTCATCAGGAAGAGCGTCCCGGCGACGAGGACCGTCACGTAGGCCTCGGCGATGGTGGCGAGCAGTTCGAGGATCTCGTCCTGGCGTTCCTGGGCCTGGTCGCTGTAGCGCTCGTACTGGTCGCGCAGGAACCCCGGGAGGTCCTTCCCGCTCTGGAGGACACTCGCCAGGTTCTCCGAGAAGGTCTTGAACTGCTCGCTCGGGGTGCGCTCGGCGACGTGGCGGACCGCGGTGATGATGTCCCGACCGAACAGATCCATCTCCCGGACGGCCACCGATATCTCGTCCGCGCCGTGGCCGTAGACCGAGCGGTTGTCGGCGAGACTGCGCATCACCTCGGGGACGGCCATCCCACCTCTGGAGAGCGCGTAGACGAAGGCGACAGTCCGGGGGAGTCCCTCGTTTATTCCGCGTCTGCGCACCTCGGCGCGGTTCTTCGGTGACTCCCAGCGGTACCAGTAGGCGACGCCGGCGGTCACGAGCCCGCTGAGGACGCCACCCGCGGTGACGACGGCGAGCACCTGGCGGGGCGTGAGTTCGGGTTCGAGTTCCGGCCGGCCCAGCCCGTTCGCCATGGCGTCGGGCAACTGATTGATGAAATCGCCGAGTGCCGGGAGCAAGAGCAACCCGACGCCGGTGACGTAGACGCCGACCACGCTGCCGACGAGGCCCGCGAGGGCCGTGAGGAGGTAGGTCCGGGCGGCGTAGGCACGATAGGTCTCGTCGACGAACGCCGCGCGGAGCTGGCGCGTTCGCTCGGGGTGTTCGTCGTCGACGTACCGGCCGAAGTATCGCCGGGAAACCCGCGTGAGGAACGTATCGACGCGACGGTTGCTGGCCGACAGCCAGACGAGCGCCGCCAGCGCGAACGCCAGGATCAGGGGCACCAGGCCGACCGGGTCCATACCCGTCTGGAGGACAGCCGCCGGGATCATACGAGTTCGTCTGTGGCCGCCTCGCCGGTCTCGACGCCGCGCTCTTCGACCATGGCGACGACCTCCTCGGGGTCGGCGTAGTACTTGTTTATCATCGCGGTGAACCGGCGGTAGTCCCGGACGCCCGCCTCGCGGAGGTAGGTGAGAAACCGCTGACGGTTGCGCAACTCGCGGCGCAACTCGCCCTGGCTCCAGCCCTGCTCGTCGCGGATCTCTTCGAGGAGGTCGCTGCTGGAACTCCGGAACGTGTCGCGCTCGCCCTGCCACTCGTAGGCGTTGGAGTAGTCGAGTTCGCCCGTCCGCTGGTCGATACCCTCGATCTCGGAGATGGTCCGCGAGCGCCGGACCCGTTCACCACCCGAGCGTGTCAACACCTGCACACAGAGGATGTCGAGGGACTGGACCATCGGTCGCGGGACGTTGATGGGTTCGTTCTCCAGCCGGTTGATGACGGTCTGGACCGAGTCGGCGTGCATCGTCGAGAACGTCGTGTGGCCGGTGTTCATCGCCTGGAAGAGGGTGATCGCCTCCTCGCCGCGGACCTCGCCGACGACGATGTACTCGGGCCGGTGGCGCAGCGACGAGCGCAGCAGGTCGTACATCGTGATGTCGCCGTCACCCATCCGTTCGCGCGTGACCGAGGAGAGCCAGTTGTCGTGGTGCAGTGAGAGTTCGCGGGTGTCCTCGATGGTGACGACCTTCGAGCGCGGCGGGATGAACATCGAGACGGCGTTCATCGAGGTGGTCTTGCCCGCGGCCGTCCCGCCGGCGAAGATGAGGGACTTGTTGTTCTCGATGGCCAGCCAGAGGTAGGCGAGCATCGAGACGTCGTAGGTGCCGTACTCCAGGAGGTCGATGGGCGTGAACGGCTCGTCGGCGTACTTCCGTATCGTGAAGGCCGACCCGCGCGGGGTGACCTCCTCGCCGAGTGCGAGTTCGATACGCGAGCCGTCGGGTAGCGTCGTCGAGACGACGGGGTCGCTGACGCTGACGTGTCGGCCCGAGCGCTGTGCGAGGTGGACAACGAAGTCGCTCAGTTCGTCGGGCTCGAAGACGACGTTCGTCCCGACGTCGGTGTAGTCCTCGTGGTAGACGAACACCGGGAGGTTCGGCCCGTCACAGGAGATGTCCTCGACGCCCGGGTCACCCATGATGGGGTCGAGTTTGCCGTAACCCAGGAACGAGCGGTGCAGGTAGTAGTAGAGGCGGTAGAACGACTCCGTGGGAACGTCGACGCCGTACTCTTCGAGGCGCTGGCGGAGTTCCTCTCGCAGCGCCGCTTCGGGGTCGTCGCTGACGTCGGTCCGGTAGAGCAGCGGGTCGCGGATGTCCCGGAAGAGACGTTCCAGCAGGTCGATCTCGGCGTCGTCGAGGCCCGGTTCGACCACCTCGTAACGGTGTTCGTCGCTCTCGTCGTCGTAGGAGAGTGAGACGTAGGCGAAGGGAGCGTTCAGCCAGTAGCGCTCGACCTCCTCGCGGTCGCCCAGGTCGGGCGGGCCGACGAGACGGCCGTGGCGACCCGGGTCGTAGTCGGGGACGTGGATCCGCGTGCCCGTGACCGCCGAGGCTGCCCGCGAGAGCCACGCCTGGAAGGACCCCAGCGTGCCCCGTTCCGTCTCCTCGCCTGCCATGCGTGTCACTCGGCCGTCGCGGCCGGTCGTTGCTTCCAGTTTCGCTCCTTCGTATTTAAACTCGAACCCCCAGGAATCAACGCTGAAACTCGTCGTCCCTTGCAGCGCCAGATCCACCACGGACCGCGTCGCTGGCGACGGCCGACGGATGGTATTACCGAGTTGTATCACCAAGGTATATGCCGGTCGAGCGTCTCGGACCGGACATGGTGACATCGACAGTCGCGCTGGGCGTGACGGTGGCGACGCTGGCGCTGTTCGCGGCGCTCGGGACGTGGTACGCGCGGGGTCGCGTCGGGAGCACCGAGGACTTCATCTCGGCGCGTTCCTCGACGGGCGGCGGACGACTGACGGCGACACTTATCGCGTCGAGTATGGGCGCGTGGATACTGTTCAGTCCGGTCGAGGCCGCGGCGGCCTTCGGCGGCATCTCGGCGCTCGTGGGTTACGGGGTCGGGAGCGCGACGCCGCTCGTGGCCTACGCCTGGGTCGGTCCGCGCATCCGCGAGTACATCCCCGAGGGCCACTCCATCACCGAGTACGCCTACGCACGCTACGGGACAGCGATGTACGTCTACGTCCTGCTCGTGAGCGTCGCGTACATGTTCGTCTTCCTCGCGGCGGAGATGACGGGTATCACCGGCGCGCTCGCACTCGTCGCGGACGTCCCGCTCTGGCAGACCGCCGCCGTGATCGGCGGGTTCGTCCTCGTCTACACCGCCTACGGCGGCCTCCAGGCGAGCATCTTCACCGACACCCTGCAGACGCTCGTGCTCCTCCCGCTGCTGGCCGTGGGATTCGGGGCGGCCATCCTCTCGCTGGGCGGCGCGGGCGCGGTCCACGAAACTGTCCTCGCTAGCGACCCCTCGCTCCTGAACCCGGGATTCGTTCCGGGATTACGCTTCGGCGCGTACGTCGTCGTCGCCATCCTCGGCGCGGAGATACTGAACCAGGCGTGGTGGCAGCGCATCTACGCCGGGTCGTCCACCCGGGAAGTGCGGCGCTCGTTCCTGATAGCCGCGGTCGCCGTCCTGCCGATGGTCGTTACCGCGGGACTGTTCGGTCTCGCGGCCACGGGACTCGACGAACTCGTCACGTCGGGAGCGGGGTACAACGCCGACGTCGCCTTCTTCCTCGTGGTGAACGCCTCGTTCTCGGAGCCGGTGACACTCGCGGTCGTGCTCGTCGCCGTCTTGCTCGTGATGAGTACCGCCGACACGATCTTCAACGCCATCGCGAGCGTCGCCACGGCGGACCTGCGACGACTGCTCGCCGACCCCGACGACAGTACGCTGACGCTTGCTGCCCGCACGCTCACCGTCGTCGTCGCCCTCGCCGCGACGGTCATCGGCGCACAGGGCTACAGCGTCCTCCAGATATTCTTCACCGCCGACCTGCTCGCCACGGCGACGTTCGTCCCGCTGCTCTACGGACTCTACTCCTCGCGCCCGTCCGGCCCCGGCATGCTGGTCGCGAGCGTCGCCGGGTTGCTCGTCGGCGCGAGTCTCTTCCCGCCGGCAGCGGGACTGGTGGCCGACCTGGGACTGGCGAGCGCACTACCCGCGCCCAGTTTCTTCGGGTCGTTCGTCACCGCGCTCGTGGTCTCGGGCGGACTCGCGGTCGTGCTGGCTCGCGTCTCGCCAGCGGGGTTCGACCTCGACAGGCTCGACGCCGAGGTCGGCCGGCTCGACGAGCCGGCGACCGACGGCGGACGGAACAGACACGCGGCAGTCGACGAGGAGGTGCGCGACTGATGGCACTGAGCCAGACCGCGTTCACGGCCTTCGTGTGGGCGAACGTCGCGCTCGTTCTGGCCGTGTTCGCCTACGAGCTGTACGCGATCGCGACCGGATCCTGACCCGAACCGCCGAGTGCGCTCACCGCCCCTTCTCGCCGGAGTCCTCCTCGCTCCAGAGTGCCAGCCACGTTCGATTACAGTTGAGTGTACCCACTGTGTATTCGTGCGCAACCAAATTCACTCGAATGTACTATAGCCGCCGTCCCAGTTTCCACCGACTCGTCCAGCCAGTTCTACCACGGTTACGAGATCTCCGCTATATTGCATCATTGGAGGATTTATGCGACTTTTTCGCGTTCCATCGGACTACAGATGAGGTGGTCGGGGCAGGGATTCCCGGTCCGCTGGAACGGACAGTAATTATAAATAGCCGCAGTTTGACTTTCGAGCCATGCCAGATCCAGACAGGCACGAAAATCGGATCGGCACCCGGTGTTCCGCCGTGACAGACGACCGAGCGCGGCGTGAATCGAAGCGAGACACGACGCGCCGTGAATCGATGCGGGACACGGCGGTGGAGAACAATGGTTGACGCCACGCTGGTGGGGATGGCGCTCCTGCCGCTGGTGGCGATCACGGTGTTGATGGTCATCCTGTACCAGCCCGCGACGCGGACGATGCCGGTCGCGTGGGTGATCGCCGTCGTCGTGGGTTACGTCGGCTGGGGCATGGGACCCGAGCTGATCGGCGCAGCGACCATCGCGGGCGTGTTCACGGCGACGGAGATCCTGTGGATCGTCTTCGGTGCGATCCTGTTGCTGTACACGCTGAAACAGTCCGGCGCGTTCGACGTCATCAACGACGGGTTCTCGTCGATCAGCGACGACCGGCGCGTCCAGGTCGTGTTGCTCGTGTTCCTCATGGGGTCGTTCATCGAGGGCGCCGCCGGGTTCGGGACGCCCGCGGCCATCGTCGGTCCGTTGCTCGTCGGCCTCGGGTTCCCGCCGATGGCGGCGGTCGTCATCGCGCTGACCGGCAACCTGATGGCTATCACGTTCGGTGCCGTGGGGACGCCGCTGATCATCGGGCTGGAGGAGGTGTTCAGCCAGAACGCCGCGATCGAGTCGGCGATACAGTCGGAGGGACTGACCGTGACCGAGTACGTCGCCGACGTCGCGCTGTGGGCCGCGTCGATCCACGCGGTCGTCGGCATCGTGTTGCCCTTTATCGGCGTCGCGATGATGACCCGTTTCTTCGGCGAGGAACGCTCCATCCGCCCGGCACTGGAGGTGCTTCCGCTGACGACGTTCGCGTGGGCCGCCTTCGCGGTCCCCTACTGGCTGACGGCCTACTTCCTGGGACCGACGTTCCCGGCGTTGCTCGGGGCGATGGTCGGCCTGTTCGTCACCGCGGCGGTGTTGCGGGCCGGCTACCTGCTGCCCGAGGAGGAGTGGGACTTCGGTCCCCGCGAGGGGTGGCCGGACCACTGGGTCGGCGAGATCGAGCCCGGCGAGAGCACCAGCGGCGACCGGACAGTCGCGGCCGACGGCGGCACTGCCCAGGTCACCCCCGACCGCGAGATGTCGCTGGGGATGGCGTGGCTGCCGTACGTCCTGACGGCCGGGTTGCTCGTCGTCACGCGGGTCTGGGGACCGCTCCAGGACTTCCTGCAGTCGACGCTCGTCATCGCGTGGACCGACATCCTGGGCGTCCAGGGTCTGTCGGGGTCGTTCCGGACGCTGTACCTGCCGGGTGCGATCTTCGTCGTCGTCAGCGTGCTCACCTACGGACTCCACGGGATGGACCGCGAGGGGATCACCGAGTCGTGGAAGGAGACGTTCCAGAAGATCCTGCCGGCCGTCATCGCGCTGTGGTTCGCGGTCGCGACCGTCCAGATCATGATCAACTCCGGGCGCGCCGGTGACCTCGACAGCATGCTCGTCATCCTGTCGGACCTGACGGCCAACGTCGCGGGCGGGGCCTACCCGTTCTTCGCGGCGCTGGTCGGCGCGTTCGGCGCGTTCATCGCCGGGTCGAACACGGTCAGTGACATCCTCTTTGGCACCTTCCAGTTCAACGCCGCACAGAACATCGGCGTCCCGACGCAGATCGTCGTGGGTGCACAGGCGGTCGGCGGCGCGATCGGCAACCTCGTCGCCATCCACAACGTCGTCGCCGCCCTGGCCGTCGTCGGCCTCGTCGGCGAGGAGGGGCGTGTCATCCGGCTCGAGTTGATACCGCTTGCCTACTACGCCGCGGCGACCGGCCTGCTGACGCTGCTGTTCGGGTACGTCGTCGCACCGGGGGCGTTCTGACCCCGGACCCACAGCGATGTCCGGAGAACCCACCCGGGCCGGGGAGACGGACCCGGCGACGGGAGCGGCGACGGACGGTGAGTCGGACCCGGGCGTCGACCCGGCGACGGGCGGTGAGTCGACCCCCGGTGTCGACCCCGCGACCGACTCGCGCGCCGACTACGACTACGCCGGCGACGGTGTCGAGCGGCCCAATCTGGTGAGCGGGCTGGAAGCTCGCGTCGACGGGGACGTCCGCTTCGACACGTACAGCAGACAGCTCTACGCCACCGACGCCAGCGTCTACCAGCAACTCCCGATCGGCGTCGTCGCGCCGGCCTCGACCGCTGACGTCGCCACTGTGATGCGCTACTGTGCCGACCGGGAGATCCCCGTGTTGCCCCGCGGCGGCGGCACCTCGCTGGCCGGACAGGCCGTCAACGAGGCGGTCGTCCTCGATTTCAAGCGCCACATGGACGGCTTCCTCGGCGTCGACCCCGAAGCGGGGACCGCCCGGGCACAGCCCGGCATCACGCTCGCGACCCTCGACGACCACCTCCGACCGCACGGCCTGAAGTACGCCCCCGATCCGGCCTGGGGCGACAAGAGCGTCCTCGGCGGCTGCATCGGCAACAACTCGACCGGTGCCCACTCACTGAAATACGAGAAGGCGGACGGCTACGTCGAGTCCGTCGAGGCGGTGCTGGCCGACGGCACCGTCACGACCTTCGGCTGGGTCGACGTCGACGACCTCGACGACCTGGCTGCCGGTGCCGGCGCCGACGGCGGTCGCGGAGACGACCGGGGCGACGGCGGGAGCGGCGAGGTCGACCTCGAGGCGCGGATATACGCCGAGGTGCGGCGGATACTCGACGAGGAAGCCGAGGAGATCGAGGCCCGCTATCCCGACCTGACGCGGAACGTCTCGGGGTACAACCTCGACCGGCTCGTCGCCGACGCGCGCGAGCACGGGCAGGTGAACGTCGGTCGCCTCCTGGCCGGGAGCGAGGGGACACTCGCGATCGTGACCGAAGCCGAAGTATCGCTGGAGCCGATTCCGGAGACGACCGCGGTCGTCATGTTGACCTACGACGGCGTCCTCCCGGCGATGCGCGACGTCGCGCCGATCCTCGAACACGACCCCTCGGCGGTGGAGGTCATGGACGACGTGTTCCTCGACCTGGCTCGCGAGACCGGCGAGTTCGCGGACCTCGTCGCGACGCTCCCCGACGGGACGGATTCGACGCTGCTCGTCGAGTTCTACGCGGAGTCCGACCGGCAGGCCAGACAGAAAGTCGCGGACCTGCTGGCCGACCGCCTCCCGGGGTACGAGCCGGACACGGAACCCCAGGAGAGCGCGGCCGGGACCACCGACGACCCAGTCAACGCCGTCGACGCGCTGGAGGCCTACGACGCCGACCGACAGGCGAAGTTCTGGAAGATGCGCAAGGCAGGCCTCCCCATCCTGCTCTCGCGAACCGGCGACGAGAAACACTGGCCGTTCGTCGAGGACACGGCCGTCCCGGCGGAGAGTCTCCCGGAGTACGTCGCGGACATCCAGGCGATCCTCGACGACTACGACACGTTCGCTGCCTACTACGCCCACGCCGGGCCCGGTGTGTTGCACATCCGCCCGCTCCTGAACCTCAAGACCGAGCGCGGCGTCGAGCAGATGGACGCCATCGCCGAGCGCATCACCGACCTCGTCGTCGAGTACGGCGGGTCGGTCTCGGGCGAACACGGCGACGGCAAGGCCCGGACGAAGTGGAACCGCAAGCTCTACGGCGATGACCTCTGGGAGACGTTCCGCGAACTCAAGACGGCGTTCGACCCGGACTGGCTGCTCAACCCCGGCAACGTCTGTGGCGAGGTCGACCCCACGGAGAACCTGCGGTTCGACCCCGACTACGCGTTCGAGGCCGACTTCGACCCCGTCCTGGCGTGGGACAACGAGAACGGCTTCCAGGGGATGGTCGAACTCTGTCACGGCTGTGCCGGCTGTACCGGCCACCAGGAGACGACCGGTGGCGTGATGTGTCCGACCTACCGGGCCGCCGAGGAGGAGGTGACGAGTACGCGGGGCCGGGCGAACATGCTCCGGGCGGCCATGAGCGGGGACCTCCCCGACGACGTGTTCAGCGAGGAGTTCGCCGCCGAGGTGATGGACCTGTGTATCGGCTGCAAGGGGTGTCGCAACGACTGTCCCAGCGGCGTCGACATGGCGAAACTCAAAGCCGAGGTCGGCCACGAGTACCACCAGCGCGAGGGGGTCTCGCTGCGCGACCGACTGTTCGCGAACGTCGACACGCTGCTGGGGGTCGGGAGCGCCCTCGCGCCGCTGTCGAACTGGGCGATGGCCCTCCCGGGGAGTGACTGGCTCGCCGAGAAGAGCGTCGGCATCGCCCGGGAACCCGACCTCCCTGCGTTCCACCGGGAGACGTTCCGCAAGCGTGTCGACGGCCGGACGCCCGCGGTCGGCGAGGGCGAGGCCGAGCGGAAGGCGCTGCTGGTCGCGGACCCCTACACGAACTACAGCCACCCGGCGGTCGGGGTGGCGGCGATGGACGTCCTCGAGGCCGCGGGCGTCCACGTCAGGGTGCCCGACGACGTCGGCGACAGCGGTCGACCGGCGTTCTCGAAGGCCATGCTCGACCGCGCTCGCTCGACGGCCGAGGCGAACGTCGACGCGCTCGCGCCGCGAGTCCGCGAGGGGTGGGACGTCGTGACCGTCGAGCCCTCGGACGCGGTGATGTACCAGCTCGACTATCCCGACCTGCTCGGGGGCGAGGACGTCGAGACGGTCGCAGCGAACGCCTACGGTGTCTGTGAGTACCTCGACGCCCACGACCTCGACCGGGGAATCGGGTTCGACGCACCCGACGAGAGCCTGGCCTATCACGGCCACTGCCAGCAGAAGGCCACCCGGAAGGACCACCACGCGGTGGGCGTCCTCCGGCGGGCGGGCTACGAGGTCGACGCGCTGGACTCGGGCTGTTGTGGCATGGCCGGGTCGTTCGGCTACGAGGCAGAACACCGGTCGATGAGTGAAACCATCGCGGACGTCCTCTTCGACCAGCTCGACGACTCCCCCGCCGAACGACCCGTAGCGCCCGGTGCCTCCTGTCGCTCACAGCTCGTCCCCTACGGTGAGCGGGACGAGGAGCCGCCCCACCCCGTCGAGGTGCTCGCCGCGGCGCTGTAGGTTCGGGGTGTGAGTCGAGAGTCTACTGTGGCCGTCTGTGTATATTCAGGCGGCGGGGTTGGGGAGCTGCGCCGTCAGGACTCGCGCCACTTGTGGCCGCACTCGACGCAGGTGAACAGCCGAACCTCGTAGGAGCCGCCCGGTTTCGGCATCATCTCGTAGTGGGCCCGGTCGCTGTCGCAGTCCTCGGCCGGACAGGGCTCCTGGGTCGTCTCGGTGGAGCCCCGGGTCGCGTCGGCCACGGCGGGTGCCCCGTCGTCCCGCTGTCCATCCCGGGTCGCCATCGCCGCTTCCGCTTGCGAGTCCCGTGGCTCCTCGTTCTCACAGGAGCGACACACCCACGTGTCTCCCTCCGTGTGCATCAGCGAACCACACTCGTCACAGAATCGCATATAACGGAGAAATAGACGGCTGTCGGATATATGTGTTAACTTCCCGTCCGTCGTGGATTCCAGGCAACTGCTCGTGCGACACACGCAGTGGACGGTTCTACGACCCGCTCGGGACACAGCTGCGAACGGACCGAACTCAGCGGCCGGCGACGAACCGGCGGACGCTCGCGACGGGGCTGTAACCGACCTTCGCGTGGCGCTCGACCGCGAAGCCGCGGCGTTCGCCGAGCGACCGAAGCGCGCCGACGAGGGCGTCGACGTCGACGGGCGCGTGAACCCGGTAGGCGTAGGGCGGTCCCGACCCGGAGACGAGCGCGACTTTCGGCCGGCCGAGACGGCTGTGGTACACCCGGACGGTCTCGACCTCGTCGTAGGGCAGTCGGTGGACCCGTTCCGCCAGTTCGACGAGTCCGGCGACCCCCGCGTCGCGGTACCGTTCACGGGCCGTCGCTCCCGCCTCGTCGACGCCCGAACGGGCGATCCCGAACAGCGGCGTGAGATACTCGTACTCGGGGACCACCACGCCGTCACCGGTGAACAGCACGTCCGCGACCCGGAGCGGGAACGCACCGGTCACGGCGAGGTGGACGTGGACGTGGACCGGGACGGGGACGGCATCCCCGGACGCGACGGCCGGTGAATCAGCTGGCGAGCTGGCGGATGCGTCCGGGAGACCCGAGTCACCGGACTCGTCGGCGGAATCGGGGTCGGTCACGAACTCACCCCAGCAACCCCCGCGACTGGCCGGCGTCGGGGACGGTGTCGGCGGCATCGCGTTTCCCGCGCGCCGAGAGGGCGACGACGACGGCCTGGACGACGGCGACGATGGCGAAGAGCACGTACCCGCCGGGGCCGCTCCCGAGGACGCCGAGTTCGGTCGCGAACGCCGGGCCGGCGAGGGCGCGCAACCAGTTCCCGACGAGGAGCGCGCTGAAGTAGCCGAAGAAGGCGGTCGCCCACCACAGCGCCGCCAGTCGGAGCCAGCCCGGCTGGGTGTGTTCGGGGAGTCGCGTCGTGTTGACGACCGTCAGGAGCGCGGTGTAGGGCCACATCAACAGCCCGGAGAGGGTCGCGCCGGCGACGAGCAGGCCGAACGGGCGCTCCAGCGAGAAGGGCAACGGGAGCGCGAGGATGACGATCCCCCACAGCACGAACGCCGTGAGGACCGTCCAGAAGATCCGCGGGAGGCTCCAGCCCGCCCGGCGACCGTGGAGTTCGTAGACGACGTCGGCGCTGTTGCGGACGACCGACTCGACGATGCCGTACTCCGTCGTCAACAGTGCGGAGAACAGCGCCAGGAACAGCAGCGCGGCCGGGAACGCGGCGAGTTGCGGGACGACGTTCTCGGTCCACATGACGACGGCGTCGTCGGTCGTTCCGGGGGCGTGGGCGGCGGCCAGCGCCATCAGCATCGTCCCGGTCACGGCGAGTCCGAGGACGAACGTCAGCAGGTGTTCGAGCTGGACCAGCCGCCACCAGCCCCGCCACCGGCGGAGGTTCGTCGGCGTCGGGGGGAACGTGAACCCGTCGCGCTGGACCGGTTCGGGTTCGTCGCCGACGACGGGGTTCTTCACGCGCCCCTGGTAGCGACCCATGCCGTAACCCTTCTCGCGCACCCAGAGACTCTGGGAGAGGTTGAGGTAGCCGCCGGCCCCGGCGAAGGCGATCCCGCCGAGGACGAGTGCCACGTCGCTCTCGAGCGGGAGCGTCCCGCCGCCGAGCGCCTCGCCGGGGAGCGTCGCGAGTTCGCCGGCCGACCCCGTGACCAGAAAGAGGACGACGGCGACGACGACCGCGACCGAGACGAGCAGTATCTGGACGCGCTCGACGACGTTGTACATGACCGGCGTCACCTGATAGGAGAGCCAGACGAGCACGAGCAACCCGATGCCTGCGGCCTTCCAGGTCGCCAGTTCGATCCCGGCGACCCCGACGGCGTCGGCTTCGATACCGAGACCGATGCTCCCGATGCGCGCGGCGCTGGCGGCCCAGCCGGGCCAGCCGAGGCTGACGAACCCGCCGACGAGGAAGGCGAGTGGCCAGCCCCGACCGACGCGCTCGAACGCCCGGAACACCGACTCCCCCGTCGCGACCGTCCAGCGCTGGATCTCGGTGTTGATGAAAAACTGGGTGAGGACGCCGACGACGAACAGCCAGTAGATCCCCCAGCCGCTGGTGGCGACCAGCAGGGGCCAGAACAGCGTCTCGCCGCTGCCCAGCGACGCCCCGAGCAGGATGGCGCTGGGCCCGACCACGTGGGAGAGTTTCGGCACGCGCGGCAGGTCGAGGACTCTGTAGCCCGCGTCGCTGTCGCCGCGTTCGTCGGCTGTGCCGCGGTCGGGGTAGGCGTCGGTCTCCGGCGCGAGGTCGAGGTTGTCGTAGGCCGTCGGCATGTAGGAACTGCCGTAGTAACTCCGGCCCTCCTCCGGGGTGGTGTAGACGTCTTCGTCCGGGACCTCGCGCGTGTCGTCGGTCATACGAGGGTGTCGTATACGAGGGTGCCGTCGGTCATACGAGCGGCATCTCGCGCGTGGTATCTGTCATTCGTCCGGTAGCGCCCCCCGACGCGGTCACCTGTCGCGGTCCCACGGACGGTCCGACCAAAAGCGTTTGTGCGCCGGCAGTCGCCGGTCCGGGCCGTCCGACCCCACGGGGGACGTTCACCCGCCGAGGAAGTGCCAGATGTGCCCCCGCTCTTCGGGGGGGTCGACGCCGGGGAGGTCCGCGAGCGCGGGCTGGAGCGCGTTCCACCAGCCCTCGGCGGTCTCGAACTCCGCCGGGTGTTCCGGATAGACGTCCTGGAGGAAGTCGGACTTCTTGGCCTCGGGGTACTCCTGGAGGTACTCGTAGGCGGCGACCAGCGCTGCTTCTCGGGCCTTCAGCGTCTTGCCGGTCCCGGGGAGGTCGGCGCCCTCGAGGAGGTCGGTCCGCTCCGGTTCGACCGCCGCGACGCCGTCGTCGGCCTCGATCGGGACCCACCACACGCGGCTCCGGGACCCGACCTTCCGGGTCCTGAGAACGTCGCGCTCGACCAGTTCGTTCAGTTTGTTGTGAGCGGTGCGGCGTGAACAGCCGACCGCCTCCATGATGTCGCTGGCCGTCAGCGGACGCGCCCGGTCCTCGCGTCGCCGGAACACCTCGTGGACCTCGCGAACAGGGACCAGCGAGTCCCCGGTCGATTCCACGTCCGACTCCGGGCCCCGTGCCATCGTTGTCGGGGATTCTCGAAGTAGCCGTAAAAACGTTGCGCGGTGGACCGGTCGACGCCATGCGGTCGTCGGCTGGGTCCCGCTCGCGGCGTTCGCCGGGTTCCGCTCGCGGCGTTCGCCGGGTCCCGCTCGCGGTGTTCGCCGGGTCTCGCCCGCGGCGTTCGGCTGGCTGCCAGATCCCCGGCTCGCGCCGTTCGATCGGGCCCAGACACGTCCCCGGCACAGTCGGTGAGTCCGTGTCGGAACTGGGTATACACGTCTGTACCAGTCTTCGCCCAGTTCCACACTCCGGAACCGGCCTTCGGGGGACGGGGCGTCGACGACGAAACGACGATATTACACCGACAAACAGGGTTTCGGACGATGTGTCCGGTGACCGGGCCACGTGCCTGGGGAAGACATAAGTCGGTTCCGTGGCGATTCTAGACCAGTGCCAGAACCGGCAGCGACCGACGCGGTCGGTAGACGACCAGCACGGACACGACGGGGACCACAACACATGCAATCGAGAGACGCGCGGGGAGACCCATGACGGCGGCGAGCAGCGAGGCGTACGACCAGTTCGCGGCGACGGCCGCCGAGTACGGCGTCGAGCTGACGCGCGTTCCGGCCGACGAGGCGACCGAAGCCATCGCGGACCTGACCGAGGACCCGGCCGTCGGCACACCGCTCCCGTGGGACGGGGTCGGCCTTCCCGAGGGCGTCAGCACGGACCCGACGCCGGCGGCCCTCGACGGGGCCGTCACGGGGGTGACCGGTGCGACCCTCGCCGTCGCCGACTACGGGAGCGTCTTCCTCCCGGGGACGCCGGCGGGCGCAGAACCGGTCAGTCTCTTCGTCGACCGGCACGTGTTCGTGCTCCGCGAGCGCGACGTCGTTCCGGACATGCCGGCGGCGTTCGACCGCCTCGGTGACCGGTTCCGCGAGGAACGCGCCTCGGGGATCCTGGCGACCGGTCCCTCGGCGACGGCCGACATGGGCGCGCTCGTCCAGGGTGCCCACGGCCCGAAAGCCGTCTACGGGGTGGTGGTCCCGTGAGCCTCGACTCACGCGAGGCGAAGGCCGCGCGGATCCGTCACCTCCTGGAGACGGAAGGCGACGCCATCGCCGAGAACACGCGCGGGTTCAACCAGGGACGCTACGACTCGGTCGCCGACCTCGCGGACTACGAGGAGTTGCGCGACGAGGCCCGCGCGATCAAGGAAGACGCCATCGAGCGCCTCCCGGAACTCGTCGCGGAACTCACCGAGACGGTCGAGGCGAACGGCGGCACCGTCTACGTCGCCGAGGACGCCGCGGACGCGAACCGCTACATCGCCGACGTCTGCGAGGGGGGCGGCGCCGACCGGGCGGTCAAGAGCAAGTCGATGACCTCCGAGGAGATCGAGGTCAACGAGCACCTCGAAGCCCGCGGCGTGGACGTCGTCGAGACCGACCTCGGGGAATGGGTCCTGCAGGTAGCCGACGAAACGCCCAGTCACATCGTCGCACCGGCGATCCACCGGTCACGCGAGTCGATCGCCGACCTGTTCAACGAGCGATTCGACCCCGAGGACCCCCTCGAAACCGCGGAGGAACTCACGATGTTCGCCCGCGAGCAGTTGCTCGACCGGATCAAGGGCGCCGACGTCGGCATGACGGGCGCGAACTTCCTGGCGGCCGACTCCGGGACGATGATGCTCGTCACCAGCGAGGGTAACGCCCGCAAGACGGTGACCGTCCCCGACACCCACGTCGCCGTCGCCGGCGTCGAGAAAGTCGTCCCGGGCGTCGAGGACTTCCAGCCGTTCGTCGAACTCATCGGCCGCTCCGGGACGGGACAGGACATCACCAGCTACATCTCACTGTTGACGCCGCCGGTCCAGTCCCCGACCGTGGACTTCGACGACCCCGACACGCCGATCACGGACGGCGAGGTCGAACGGGATTTCCATCTCGTCCTGATCGACAACGGCCGGATGGCGATGCGCGAGGACGACGAGTTACGCGAGACCCTCTATTGCATCCGGTGTTCGGCCTGCTCGAACACGTGTGCGAACTTCCAGTCCGTCGGCGGCCACGCCTTCGGTGGGGAGACCTACTCGGGCGGCATCGCCACCGGCTGGGAGGCCGGGATCGAGGGCCTCGACACCGCCGCCGAGTTCAACGACCTCTGTACCGGTTGCTCTCGGTGCGTCGAGGCCTGTCCGGTGAACATCGACATCCCCTGGATCAACACGGTCGTCCGCGACCGGGTCAATCGCGGGGGCGACGACGGGAACCTGGACTTCCTGGTCGACGGGCTCTCGCCCGACGCCGAAGGGGAGGAGGGAAGCGTGGGCGAGGGCCGGGGCGGCGACGGGACGCCCGACCTCCAGAAGCGCCTGTTCGGCAACTTCGAGACGCTGGCGAAAGTCGGGAGCGCGACCGCGCCGCTCTCGAACTGGGCCGCGAACGCCGGGCCGTCGAAGCGACTGCTCGAACGCGTCGCGGGCGTCGACTCGCGCCGTGATCTGCCCGCGTTCCAGCGTCGGACGCTGGTCGACTGGTTCCGTCAGCGCGACGCGTCGGGACCGACCGACCCCGACCGGCGAGTCGTCCTCTACCCGGACCTGTACACGAACTACACGCTCGTCGAACGCGGGAAAGCCGCGGTCCGGACCCTGGAAGCGCTCGGCGTCGGGGTCGAGGTGCCCGCGATGCCCGGCAGCGGTCGGCCACCCCTCTCACAGGGGATGATCGCGACGGCGCGCGGGAAAGCCGAGTCCCTCTGTGAGGCCCTCGACCCGTATCTCGACGCGAACTACGACGTGGTCGTCGTCGAACCGAGCGACCTCGCGATGTTCCGCGAGGACTACGCGAAACTCCTCCCCGGCGACGACCACGAACGCCTCGCCGCGAACAGTTACGAACTGCTGGAGTACGTCTACGGGTTACTGGAACACGGCGCGGACGTCGACGCGCTCTCGACTGCGGGCGACGGCGAGTCCGTGGCCTACCACAGCCACTGCCAGCAGCGAACGATGCGCCTCGAAGAACACACTCTCGCGGTCCTGACGGAGTGTGGGTACGACGTGACGACGAGCGACGCGGAGTGTTGCGGAATGGCGGGGAGTTTCGGCTACAAGGAGCAGTACTACGAGCTGGCGATGGACGTCGGCGAGAACCTCGGCGATCAACTCCGCGAGACCGGCGCCGACCACGTCCTCGCCAGCGGCACCTCCTGTACCGAACAGATCGGCGACCTGCTCGGCGACGAACCGCTGCATCCGGTCGAACTGATCGCACCGGAGCACTGATCGCACCGGAGCACTGATCGCACCGCGTGACCCGCCCGGAGCGCTACCCGGTTTCGACCGCTTCGTTACAACTGGGGCAGGACGCGGTACCCGCGTTTCGCTCCAGGTCGGACTCGGTTCCGGTCCAGCCACAGAACGGACACTGTACGGGAGTGGATCGTGACATGCCACCGCAAACGGGGGTCGCCGGACGGAAAAAGCCGGTGCCGACGTCGCTCGACAACTCGTCACACGGTAAACAGGTGCCCCTCCTCGGGAACGTCGAACAGGCCGATGCGTGCGCCAGCGTCGAGCCAGGCGTGGCCGTAGGAGAAGGCGGCCAGCGCGTTGACGGGGTCGTCGTCCTCGCGGAAGTGCCGGCCGTCTTCGAGATACGAGCGGGCCATCTCCTCGTACTCGGCGGCGGCGTCGGCCAGCGGCGTCCCCTCCGGAGCCGTCGTCTCGGCGGCGTCGAGGGCCTCCGCCAGCAGGTTCTCGTAGCGGTCGGTCTTCTCGGCGAGGTCGGCAGGCATGTCCGCCGTCTCGGACGCGGGGCGGGTAAGTCTGCCCGTCTCCCCCGGGTCGAGTCCCGGTCACGAGCGAACTCGGGACAACCCTTTTATCTGACCTGTCTGAACCGGGAGCGCATGGGTGGAGACGGAGCGAGGAGCGCGGGGGTCACGCTCCTCCTGGCGGGACTGGTCCTCGTATCGACGGTTGCCGTACCCGCCGGGGCGCGCTCCTGTGTGGTCGAGAAGGGGTCCCATCTGGAACGAGGGGACGGGTCCTGGGTCGTCATTGGGGGCGAGTCCTCCGAGAGACACGAAAGCGGGCAACCGTGGGACGACAGCGAAAACGCGGACGTTACGTGGCCCACAGGTGACCACCTGAATCCCGAATCCATGCCAGACGCGTTTGCGCGGGGGCCGAAGGGTGACTGGTGGGTGTTCGTGGACCATCACTTCGTCCTGCTGGGCGAAAACTGGTCGGCCGACGGGAAGCAACACTACGACACCGCGGGGACCTTCACCGTCGAAGACATCGCGAACGTGGACGGCCAGTGGTGGGTGCTCGGTGACCGGGACCTGATCGCGTACAGCGACAACTTCTCGACGTTCCGCAGGTACAGTATCCGGGGTGAAACAACAGGGATAACCGCCGCGAACGGGTCCCTCTGGACGGTCAGGGAGGACGGGACGGTGACCCGGTTCGAAGTCGGGAGCGGCCGTCCGGTCGCCGCCACCACACACAGGGAGATCGTCGGTCGGGAGGTACGCAACCCCGAAGACCTCCACCGGGGCCCGGACGGAGACTGGTGGGTCCTCTCGGAAGGCGGTGGCATCGCCGAGTATTCTCCCGACTGGGAACACACCGGATACGAGTACGGTGACGTCCACGACGAGATGGAGTGTGGAACGAGAGGGTCAAACGTGCCGGAGGCGCTGGGCCTCTACCTGCTGGTCAGCGCGGCAGGCGTGGCCACGACCACCTGGCGTCACAGGGCTGTCCGAACCGGCCTCGCCCGGGCGGGACTCGGTGTCGCGTCGTTCGGGCTGGCCTTCGTCATCTACGATTACAGGTTCCCCGAGGTGTTCTCGGGGATACACCGGTTGCCCGACGTGGCCGTCTCGGTACCGCTCGTGAGCGTCGCGCTGCTCGTGAGTACCGTGCCCGTCCTGTTCCGGGACGACCGGATGGTGACCGACGCAGTGCCGTTGTTCGCGCTCACGTCACCGCTGGTTTTCGCCGGGTTGCTCTACTGAACGGGGAGTTGCCCTCCGGAGATCACGAGTGTCGTCTCGCGGGCCGAAACGAACATCCCGGAACCGGTCGAAACGCCGGCCATGGTCCGGACGTCCCTCCAGTCGAGCGTCGACAGGGCCGCGCTCCGCGTCGTGAGCGGGCTCGTACTCGTCGCTTTCGTCACGGTCACGACCGCCAAACACTTCGCGGTGACCTACAGTCCCGCCTGGTCGCGGGTCACCCAGTCGGGCGATATCGGTGCGCTCGTAGCAACTATCATCTTCGCGTTCGGTTGGTATCTGGTCGTGACCGGACTCTTCGACGGCATCGAGCGCGCCGTCGCACGCGGTCGGGAGCACACACCGTGAGTTCCACACGGGAGAGAGGAACGCTCACGGAGAGACAGCGCAACCTACAAATTCCGTCCTGCACTACGGGGAGTCAATGAGTTCTGAGCCAGTCGAACACCGGCGGATGATAATCGCGGGGACAGGGATCGCGGGACTGACAGCGGCCATCTACGCGGGGCGGTCGAACAACGACCCGCTCGTCTTCGAGGGTGACGAACCCGGCGGCCAGCTCACCCTGACCTCCGACGTCGCCAACTACCCCGGCTTCCCGGACGGCATCGGCGGCACCGAACTGATCCAGAACATGAAAGACCAGGCCACCCAGTTCGGTGCCGAACTCGAACACGGCATCGTCGAGTCCGTGGATGACGACCAGCGACCCTTCCGGGTGAAACTGAAAAACGGCGACGTCTACACCTGTGACGCCTTCGTCGCCGCCAGCGGCGCGAGCGCCCGCACACTCGGGGTCCCCGGCGAGGACGAACTCATGGGATTCGGCGTCTCGACGTGTGCGACGTGTGACGGCGCCTTCTTCCGGGGCGAGGACATGCTCGTCGTCGGCGGCGGCGACGCGGCCTTCGAGGAGGCGGATTTTCTCACGAAGTTCGCCGACACCGTCTACCTGGCCCACCGCCGTGAGGAGTTCCGCGCCGAGGACTACTGGGTCGACCGCGTGATGGGGAAAGTCGACGGCGGCGAGATCGAGGTCATGCGCAACACCGAACTCCTCGAAATTCACGGCGACCAGGCCGGCGGCGTCGACCACGTCACGCTCGCACAGAACGACGCAGGCCACCCCTCCGAGAAGCTCGACGACCCCGACACGGAGACGTTCGACTTCGACGTCGGGGCGGTCTTCGTCGCCATCGGGCACACGCCCAACACGGCGTATCTCGAAGACACCGGCGTCGAACTCGACGAGACAGGCTACGTCCGGACGGCCGACGGTTCGGGTGGCAACCAGACGGCGACCGGCGTGGAGGGGCTGTTCGCGGCGGGCGACGTCGTCGACTTCCACTACCAGCAGGCCATCACCGCGGGCGGGATGGGCTGCAAGGCCGCGATGGACGCCGACGACTACCTCGAAGACCTCGGGGTGGCCGGCGCCGAAGCCGAGACCGACGCCGCGGCCGAAGCCGACGACTGAGCGGTATCACCCCCCGCCGACCTGCGTCGACCGGGCATCGATTTTCGCGGGGAGGGCGCCAGAGTACAGACTCGCCAGACCCTTACGTCCCCTCGTCGAAGCGGGGCTATGGCAGACGAAGACGCGAACCTCGTCACTGTTACGCTCGATTCTGAAGACGCGACGGACGAACTCACCGTCCCGGTCGAACTGCTCGACATGCTCCGGGAGGGCGAGGAGAGCGACCCCGAGATCGTCGGGGACATCGCCATGTTCGGCTTCGCTCAGCGTATCCACGGCGCGGTCGCCCACGGTCAGGGCGAACCGAGCCCCGAACTGGAAGCCGTCGAGAGCGAAACCCTCGACCTGTTCGAGGAACGATTCGGGAGTTCGTTCGCCGAGCTGACCGGTCACGACCACTGATACGGTCGGTTGTAAGTCAGTGCCGGATTTCGCCGGACCGCTCGACGAAATGCCGGTACATCGTTACAACCGACCGTATGACGGCTGCGATTCTCCCGCCGGTTACGGCCGCCACGAGCGGCGGTACCGACCGGGCCCGAAGTCACCGCACCGTCCACGACAGGAGGACACCGTCGTCTATACGCTCGACGCCGTCGAGTCTCGGACCGACGAAGACCGAGAGTTCGTCGACGCGGTCGAGAGTCACCAGCCTGGATTCACCCCGCTGAAACCGACGGCGGAAATGGGTTACTGTGGGCAACATTCATCCCTGCGTGGGCTATAGTGGGTACAACGATGAAAGTCGACGCCGACGACCTCCAGACGAACGAAACCGACGACCGGGGGCGGATCTACCTCGGAACCGAGTACGCGAACAAGCGAGTCACAGTGGCCGTAGTCGAGGTCGAATCCGACCGACCCGACGAGGACGAACTCGCCGCTGCCTACCGGCAAGCATCGGAAAGCGCCACGGACCTCGCCGAGGAGTGGGACGAGACGTCGGCTGAAGCGTGGGATGGGCTCGATGAATGAGTGAGGGACCGGAAGTTCGACGAGGTGACGTCGTCATCGTCCGCCCCGATCCCGCCGAGGGCCACGAGATGAAGAAAACCCGACCAGCAGTAGTCGTCCAGAACGACGTCGGGAACGCGAACTCGAGTACGACGATCGTCGCACCAGCCACGGGAACGTACAGGGGCTATCCCTTCGAGGTGCTCGTCGAAGCATCGAATTCGCCGTTCGAGAAAGATTCGTCGGTTCGACTCGATCAGGTCAGGGTTGTGTCCATCGAGAAGCGGGTCCATTCCGTGCTCGGGAGCCTGGACGCAACCACGATGGCGGACGTCGACGAGGCGTTGAAACTGAGTCTCGGACTCGACTGAACGGACCCGACGATCACTCGACGGTCCACGAGAGGAGGACGCCGTCGTCGAGGCGTTCGACGTCGTCAAGTCTGAGGTCCATGAAGTCGTCGACGAACCCGTCACCGTCGGCCAGCGTGGGTGCGTTACGGCCGCCGATGATAGCCCCGCCGACGAAGACCGAGAGTTCGTCCACGAGGCCGCCCTCGAATAGCGAGAAGATGAGTTCGCCGCCGCCCTCGACCATGATCCGCTCGACGCCGCGGTCCTCCAGCCTGTCGAATCCGGCGGCGAGGTCCACGCGGTTCTCACCGACAGTGATCACCTCAGTCCCGGTGTCTTCGATCTCGGCGACGAAGTCGGGCGGTGCCTGTTCGGACGTGAGGAGGTAGGTCGTCGCCGCATCGTCCAGGATCCGGGCGTCGACCGGCGTCCGCATCCGCGAGTCGGCGACGACGCGAGCGGGATTCGGTGGGTCACCGCGCTTCTCGCGTCTGCGTCGCCGGTCGGGGTTCTCGACGGTGAGCGAGGGGTCGTCCGCGAGGACCGTGCCGACGCCGACCACGACGGCATCGCTCCCCGCGCGGAGTTCGTCGACGCGGTCGAAGTCGGCGGGGCCGCTGATGGCGACCTGCTCGCGCTCGCGGGTCGAGAGCTTGCCGTCGGCGCTCATCGCCGCGTTGACGACCACGTGCATACCGCTCTGAAACGTCAGCCCGCCAATACCGCTTTCGGTGCGACGCGAGCGAAGCGAGCGTTACGGGGAACGGTTTTAACGCCGCCAGCACAACCACCGGTGATGAGTTTAGACGACCATGCCGAAGACCTCGCCTCCAGCTTCGGCGTCGACAAAACGGAGGTCAAACGCGACCTGGAGAACCTCGTCTCCTACAGCGTCCCGCTGGAGGAGGCGAAAGACAGTCTCCGACGGAAGTACGGCGACGGTGGTGACGGCGGCGGCGGTGGTCCGACCACCAAATCCATCGCCGACGTCACCACCGGGGACTCCTCGGTCAACGTCGCTGCAGTGGTCCTGACGGCGGGCAAGCGCTCGATCCGCTATCAGGGCAGCGACCACGTCATCCACGAGGGCGAACTCGCCGACGAGACGGGCAAGATCTCCTACACCGCGTGGGAGGACTTCGCGCTCGAACCCGGCGAGACGGTGACCGTCGGCAACGCCGGCGTCCGCGAGTGGGAAGGCAAGCCCGAACTCAACCTCGGCGAGAGCACCTCTGTCGCCCGCGAGGACGACCCCCTCGAAATCCCCTACGACGTCGGCGGTGAAGCGTCGCTGGTCGAACTCGAACCCGGCGACCGCGGCGTCACCGTCGAAGTCGCGGTGACCGAAGTCGAGGAGAAGATCATCGACGGCCGCGACGGCGAGACGGAGATCCTGAGCGGCGTCCTCGCCGACGAGACCGGCCGACTCCCCTTCACCGACTGGGACCCACACCCCGGGCTGACGGAGGGCGCGTCGGTGCGACTGGGGGACCTCTACGTCCGGGAGTTCCGCGGCGCGCCGTCGGTGAACGTCTCGGAGTTCTCCACCGTGGAGACGCTCGACCGCGACGTCGAGGTGACCGACGATGCCCCCAGGATGTCCGTCCGTGACGCCGTCACGAGCGGCGGGCTCTTCGACGTCGAACTCGTCGGGAACGTCATCGAAGTCCGCGACGGCTCGGGCCTGATCCAGCGCTGTCCCCAGTGCGGGCGACTCGTCCAGAACGGCCAGTGTCGCAGTCACGGCGCCGTCGAGGGCGTCGACGACCTGCGCGTCAAGGCGGTCCTCGACGACGGGAGCGGGACCGTGACTGCCATCCTCGACGACGAGATCACCGAGCGGGTCTACGGCGGCGACGTCGAGGACGCCAAAGAGCACGCCCGCGACGAGATGGACCAGGAGGCCGTCGCCGACGCGATCCGCGAGGAGATCGTGGGTCGGGAGTTCGTCGTCCGGGGGTCGCTCTCCGTCGACGAGTACGGCGCCAACCTCAACGCCCGGTCGTTCGTCGCGAACGAGGACGACCCGGCGAGTCTGGCGACCGAGCTACTCGGGGAGGTCCGCCAATGAGTTCCGATTCGGGCTCGGACTCGAACTCCGGGTCGGGGTCGAATTCGGGTTCGGGATCGGACTCCGGTTCAGATTCCAACGACCAGGGCGGTGCGGGCCGTCGCGAGGTGGCCTATCGGCTCTTCGCCGCTGAGTTCGAGGACGCCGACTTCTCGTACTCGGAGAGCGACGAGGAGCGCGCCCCCAACTACGTCGTGACGCCGACCGGCGCCCGCGTGAACCGGCTCTTTCTCGTCGGCGTCCTGACGGAGGTCGAGGAGGCCGGCGAGGACATCCTCCGGGCACGTGTCGTCGACCCGACGGGTGCGTTCGTCGTCTACGCCGGCCAGTACCAGCCCGAGGCACAGGCCTTCTTCGACCGGGCAGAACCGCCCGCGTTCGTCGCCGTCACCGGGAAAGCGCGCACGTTCCAGCCCGATGATTCGGACGTCACCTACACCTCGGTTCGGCCGGAGAACGTCAACGAGGTCGGCGCCGAGACGCGCGACCGCTGGAGCGTCCAGACGGCCCGCCAGACCCTATCGCGGGTTGCGACGATGGCTCGCGCACTCGACCGCGAGGAGCGTGGCGACGACCTCCGGCGACTGCTCGAATCCCAGGGCGTCGACGTCGGTCTCGCGGCGGGGGTTCCGCTGGCGATCGACCACTACGGGACGACCGGCGCCTACCTCGAAGCGGTGCGGGACCTGTCCGTGCAGGTGGCCGAAGTGGTCGCGGACGAGCGCGACGAGGTCGACCCGTTCTCGACGGCGCCGGACGCGGGCGGGGCGGCCGACCTGGCCTCTCTCGCGATGCTCGACGTGCCCGCGAGCGCGGGCGGCGAACCGGACGTCGACGTCGATACCGTCGCTGACTCCGGGACGACCGCCGACTCGGGAACGAGCACGGACTCCGGATCGACCGCCGAGTCGGGTGCTGTGACCGAAACGTCGACAGCCAGCGCCGAATCCGGGTCGGCCGGGACGGGCTCGGTGGAGGCTGGGACCGAGGAGCCGTCGGCTGGGACGACGGAGACGGCCGAGACCGTCGAATCGGAGACGGCCGAGACCGTCGAATCGGAGACGGCGCAGTCGGCCGACACGACGGAGACGACCGAATCGACGACGTCGACAGCCGGGACGACCGAAGCGTCCGGCACAGCCGAGGAGCCGTCGACTGCGGAGCCTGACACTTCGACCGCCAGTGGGGATGCATCGACCGTCGAGAGCGAGGACGACGGCGACGACATCGGCGACTTCGAACCGGGCGAGTTCGACCTCGACGACGAGGAGCGCGAGGCGATCGAGGAGGAGTACGGGACCGACTTCCAGAGCGCCAGCGAGGTCGACGAACCCGGCGCGGCCGACATCGACACGCCCGAACCGAACGCCGAACCGACCGACGCCGACGACGAATCGGCGGCTACCGAGGAGGCCGAAGCAGCGTCGGTCGACGCAGAGACGGAGACCGAGGAGGGCACCGGGACGGCAGCCGAGACTGCCGAGGCCGACGCGACGGACGACAGCGCCGCCGACGAAGCAACGGCGGAGACGGAACCCGCCGGCACGGCGGACGTCGACCTCGACGAGGCAGTCATGGACGCGATGCGGGACAACGACGACGGGAGCGGCGCACCCGAAGACGCCATCGTCGCGGCCGTCACCGACCGCCTGGGTGTCGGCGAGGAGGAGGTCCGGGAGGCCCTGCAGGAGGCGCTGATGGGCGGGCAGTGTTACGAACCCGAGGACGGCGTCTACAAGCCCATCTGATGGCCGTCGAGCCGGTTCCCGGCGAACCCGCCGCCGTTGCCGACGTCGAGGGTGGACGAGCGCTCGTCGTCGCCGACTACCACGCCGGCATCGAGGCCGGTCTCCGGCGCGAAGGCGTCGAACTGCCGAGCAGGGCCGACGACCGTCGTGAGTCACTCCTCTCGCTGGTCGACCGTGAGACACCCGACCGACTCGTGTTGCTCGGTGACCTCGGTGACTCTATCGGGAGTCCCGGCCGCGAGGAACGCGAGGAGATAACTGCCCTGTTCGAGGCGCTTCCTCCCGGATTGCCGGTGACGCTGGCGAAGGGCAACCACGACGGCGATATCGCGGAGACGCTCAACGGTGTCGACCAGTCGGTCGAGGTGACGCCGGGTCACGGCGTTCGACTGGGAGACGTGGGATTCGCACACGGTCACACCTGGCCGAGCCCCGACGTGCTCGGGGCGGATGTCGTCTGCGTCGGGCACGAACACCCTGTCGTCAAGCTGGAAGACGAGGTTGGTGGCCGGCGCGTCGAGCGCGTCTGGCTCCGTGGTCGACTCGTACCCGAACCCTTCGAGACGTTCCACGACGCCGACCTCGGCATCGACGGCGAACTGGTGGTCTGTCCGGGATTCAACGACCTCTCGGGCGGGACGTGGGTCAACGTCCAGGGCCAGGAGTTTCTCTCGCCGTTCCTGCCCAAGGGACTGGCCGACGGCCAGGCGTACCTGCTCGACGGGACGCGACTGGGCGAGTATCGGCGGGTGTGAGTCGGTGCGTCCGAGTAGTTCCTGCCGTGTCGAACGTGTGTGGTGCGCCTCACGAGGAGTGAGTTTGCCACTCGCGGGGCTGCCAGAACTGTTCAGTAAAGGGTGTGAGTGTGACAATTTGAGGGGGTGGTCCTTCCGCAACCGCAGTCGCGATCAGCACGACCGCAGTCGTCCTCGTGTGATGGAAGCCCTCGGCGCGCTCGCGGTCGCTGAGCGACATATTCGCGCTCTCAGCACTGCCCGCGCGAATAGAGGTCGCTCAGGCGACTACGGCCTTCGGCCCGCGAGCCCGCCTCGCCCTTCCAGTCCGCCAGGAAGATGTTTGTGGCACCGGTTACTGAACATTCCACGTCGAGACGGTCTGTGCAACCAGATTATCCCTGGCGGACTGAAAGGGCGAGGGTCGCTGGCGTTTACTGCAGTCGCCTGAGCGGGCTCTATTCGAGCGAGTGCGGTGCGGTGCCGTTGTTCGAGCGAGAATATCCCGCTCAGCGACCGCCAGCGGCCCGAGGGCTTTCATCACACGACCACGAGTTTGGTGCTGTCGTCGAGAAGACGTTCTTCAGCTGTGGATCGGTCTGAAACAACTGCTCAGTACGCAATGCACACCGAACAGTAGAGTTCGAACACGACGTACGAACGGATCTTCGACAGGTTCAGAGATTCGAAACAAGGGAATCCACTCACGCGAAAAACGGGTAGAGCACGGCGACGAGCGCCAGTGCCAGGAGGACGACGGCACCGGCGTTGAGGAGCGTCTTGCCGCGGGTCCAGTCGACGTCCTCGACGGTTGCGGGGTTCCGGACCGCACTGACGGCGTTGCCGGCAGCCAGCAACCCGCCGAGGACGAGCGCGCCCGCGAGAACGAGGTCGATGGTGCCCGACGACCCGGGGAGACGCGCGAGGCCGTTCGCGACGAGAAGCACGCCGACGAGCCCCGAGAGGATCCAGTTCTGGCGGTCCGAGAGAGCCATACCGGGACTCGGGCCGCGGGCGCCAAATGGCTGTTCATAGCGATAGCACCGTCATCGCCCCGTGGCGACAGCACTGCGGTCGTGTCACAGCGACAGCACTGCGGTCACGAGTACGGCCAGCGCCGCGAGCGCGAGGACGGCGAAGTCTGCGAGGGCGACGGTTTCGGTCGGGTCACAGGTCCGGTAGCCCCACAGCCCGGTCGCGAGACAGACGAGCGCGGTGGCGACGGCCGCCCAGCCCAGGAGCGTGACGCCGAGCGGTCCCGGGGCTCCGGGGGCGACGAGGCCGAACGCGGCGAGGGACAGCCCGAGGGCGGCGACACTCCCCCAGGCCAGGCGGGGGTCCATACACGGCCTTTCGACGCCCGCGTAGTTATCGTTGGGGGAACAGGAGTCGAGAGCCCCGGGGGGACGCGAGTCGACGGTACCCTGGGACACGAATCGAGGATCTCGCGGCGAACGCACCTCCTTTATCATCCACCGGCGCTTCCCACCGGGAGATGACCAGCGGACTCGACGCCGACGTCGTGGGAGCGGACGCCGCCTCGGAGCGCCGGGACGAGGTAGTAGCGGCGGTCACCGACCACGCCGGGCGGATCGCCCGCGAACTCGCCCGCCTGGAAGGGGGTGACTACGGCCAGGTGACGATCGAGACGGACGCCGGGGCGTGGACACTCAAGTACGAGGCCGGCGACGTGCAGTACCTCCGCTTCGAGGGTGGCCGCCGCGAGACGTACGTGGTCTCGACCCAGCAACCGCCGGACCCCGAGGCGCTGGCGGACGCGCTCGAAGACTACGACGCCTTCGTCGCCGGGTTCAACGAGTTCGTCCGCTCGAAGGAGGGCGTCCTAGACGATGTGTCGACGGAGTTTCCCGAGGTCGCGAGTGCCGACGACGCCGTCGCCGAGCGCGAGCGGGTCTGTGACCGACTGCGCGAGACCTGTGACGCGATGGCCGCCCAGTTACACCGGTGTGCGAGCGACGACTACGGTGCGTTCACCGCCCGCGTCGGCGGGACGCGCTGGGAACTCAAGTGGGAGGAAGGGCGAGCCAGGTATCTCCGCGTCGGCGGCGAGGGCGGCGTCTACCTGCTCTCGGAGTACCAGCCCCCCGCGCCCCGTGATCTGCGAGCGAACGTCGACGACTTCCCCGGGTTCGTCGAGGCCTTCAACGAGCACGTCACGGAGATTTCGGAGGCGCTGGAGACGGTGGAACTATAGCCGACGGAACGTACCGGCCGAGGCGTCCTGTCGGGACATTCGGCTACCGGAGACCACGGCGCTTAATCGGGTTCGGCCGCTAGAGGGGCCGATGACAGACGCGGACGGCGTCGGGACCGCCGCGGCGTTCGCACACCTGGGCGGGGAGGTCCGGGCGGCGCTGTCCGAGCGGGGGTTCGAGACGCCGACCGAACCCCAGCGGGGCGCCATCCCGCCGCTGGTCGACGGGGAACACGTCCTCGTCGTCGCGCCCACCGGGACTGGCAAGACCGAGACTGCCATGCTCCCGGTCTTCGACGCGCTCGAAGGCGAGGACCGCTTCGGCATCGGCGCGCTCTACATCACGCCGCTCCGGGCGCTGAATCGGGATATGCGCGAACGCCTGGAGTGGTGGGGCGAACGCCTCGACCTCGACGTGCAGGTCCGCCACGGAGACACGACCGACTACCGCCGGAGCAAGCAGGCCGACGACCCGCCGGACGTCCTCGTCACGACGCCCGAGACCCTCCAGGCGATGCTGACCGGGTCGAAACTCAGGAAGGCGCTCTCGGACGTCGAACACGTCGTCGTCGACGAGGTTCACGAACTCGCCGCGGCCAAACGCGGTGCGCAACTGACTGTCGGGCTCGAACGCCTCCGCGAACTCTCGGGCTATTTCCAGTGTGTCGGGCTCTCCGCCACGGTCGGCGACCCCGGGGAGGTCGGTCGCTTTCTCACCGGCGACAGGGGCTGTTCGATCGTCGAGGTCGACGTCGGCAGTCGGCTGGACGTGCGAGTACGATCACCCGAAATCCAGGCGGACGACGAGCGCCTCGCCGGCGAACTGGCAACCGAACCGGAGTTCGCGAGCCACGTCCGCTACATCGACGAACTGGTCGAGGAGTACGAGTCGACGCTGATCTTCGTCAACACCCGGCAGTTCGCCGAGGCGCTGGGCTCGCGATTCAAAGAGCTGGGATCCAACATCGGCGTCCACCACGGCTCGCTCTCGAAGGAGGCCCGCATCGACGTCGAGGACCGGTTCAAGGCGGGCGAACTGGACGCCCTGCTCTGTACCTCGTCGATGGAACTGGGTATCGACGTGGGCCACGTCGACCACGTCATTCAGTACAACAGCCCCCGACAGGTGACGCGCCTGCTCCAGCGCGTGGGGCGGGCGGGCCACCGCCGCGACCAGGTCTCCCGGGGGACCGTCGTCACGACACACCCCGACGACACGCTCGAAGCGCTGGCTATCGCCCGACGGGCCCGGGATGGAGCGGTCGAACCGGCCGCGATCCACGACGGCAGCCTCGATACGGTGGCCAACCAGGTCGCGGGGCTGGTCATGGACTTCGGCGAGATCCGGGCGATGCGCGCCTACGAGATACTGACGCGAGCCTACCCGTTCCGGGACCTCTCGGAGGCCGATTTCGAGGAAATCGTCCGCGAGCTGGGGAGGAATCGCGTCGTCTGGATCGACGAGGAGGAAGACACCATCGAGAAGCGCCGCGGGACGTGGCAGTACTTCTATCACAACCTCTCGATGATCCCCGACGAGGCGACCTACACCGTCGAGGACGTCGCCAGCGGTCGTGACATCGGCACGCTCGACGAGCGGTTCGTCGTCAACTTCGCCGCCCCCGGCGAGGTGTTCGTCCAGCGCGGGGAGATGTGGCGCATCACCGAGATCGACGAAGACGAAGAGACGGTTACTGTCTCACCCGTCGAAGACCCCGCCGGGGAGGTACCTTCCTGGACAGGCCAGGAGATTCCGGTTCCGGCGGCCGTCGCAGGGGAAGTCGGCGAGATGCGCGGCGTCGCGGGTCGCCAGCTCCAGGCCGGCGCGCCGGTCGAGCGGGTCGCGAGCGAGTTCGAGGGGCGCTACGACGGCGATACTGCGACGATCGAGGCCGGTCTCGAACAGCTCGTCGACTACGAGGGGCCGCTCCCGACCGACGAGACTGTCCTCGTCGAATTCCGGGGCCGCGAGGTCGTCGTCAACGCCTGTTTCGGCCACAAGACCAACGAGACGCTCGGGCGCCTGCTCTCGGCGCTCCTGGGTCAGCAGACCGGTTCGTCCGTGGGTCTCGAAATCGACCCCTACCGGATCGAACTCGAAGTCCCGCGGGGGGTCTCGGGGAGCGACGTCGTCGAGATTCTGGCGGAGACTGATCCAGCACACGTCCGTGACCTCATCGAGTTGAGTCTGAAGAACGCCGACGCGCTGAAGTTCAAACTCGCGCAGGTCGCGGCGAAGTTCGGGGCCTTGAAGCGCTGGCAGGGTGGCGGCCCGAGTGCCCCCAACGGGCAGTTCGGCCGCGACAGGCTCGTGGACGCGCTGGCGAACACGCCGGTCTACGACGAGGCACTCAGGGAGATGCTCCACGAGGAACTCGACGTCGACGGGGCCGCGGACGTCCTTCGGCGGGTGCAGTCGGGCGAACTCGCGGTGGAAGTCGTCGGCGAGCGCACGCCGATCGGACTGGGCGGCCGGTCGAGCAGTCAGGAACTCCTCTCGCCGGAACACGCCGACGCGAGCGTCATCGAGACGGTCCGCGAGCGCATTCGAACTGACCGGGTCATCCTCTTCTGTCTGCACTGCGAGGACTGGGAACGGCGCATCGAAGTGCGGCGGGTCGACGACCAGCCCGAGTGCCCACACTGCGGGTCGACGCGTATCGCGGCACTCAACCCGTGGGCCGACGAGGTCGTCTCGGCGGTGAAAGCGAGTGAGAAAGACGACGAACAGGAGAAACAGACCGAGCGCGCCTACCAGTCGGCGAGTCTGGTCCAGAGCCACGGCAAGCAGGCTGTCATCGCGCTCGCCGCTCGCGGGGTCGGACCCCACAACGCCGCGCGGATCATCAACAAGCTCCGCGAGGACGAAGACGAGTTCTACCGGGACATCCTCCGCCGGGAACGCGAGTACGCCCGGACGCGGAGTTTCTGGGATTGAGCGTCGAAATCTCCTGGCGGTGGGGTGGTCGAAACCACCCGAACAAGCGGCGAATCTGTGGCCGACCGGCTTCTTTTTACGTAGCCTCGGCTAACGAGCGCGTTAGTACACCCCTCTAATGAGTCCGGATCAGGCGATAAATGCGGAGTACATCGAGCGGCACCGCGAAGAGATAGAGCATCCACTCTGGCAGTTGTTCATGCAGTTCGGCCACGGGAACCGGCGGTGGTTCGTCGTCGGCGTTCTGGCGAGCATCGGGTCGCGCTTTTTCGCCCTGATCCCGCCGGTCATCCTCGGGGTCGCCATCGACGCGCTGTTCAACGATACCGCGCCGTTCGAGCTCCCGTTCGTGCCGACGGCGTGGCTCCCCGGCACGGAGATGGGGCAGTTCTGGTTCTCCATCGCCGTGATGGGCGTCGCGATGGTCGGCCAGGCGTTGCTGATCTTCGTCCGGTCGTCGACGCTGAACCTCTTCTCCCACCGTGTGAAACACGAGGCCCGGACCGCGACCTACCAGCAGATGCAACGCCTGGACATGGACTTCTTCAACGAGGTCCAGACGGGCGAACTCATCTCCATCCTCTCGAACGACACCAACCGTCTGGAGCAGTTCCTCGACTCGATGATGGGCGAGATGATCCAGCTCATCGTGCTGATGGGCGGGACGGCGGCCATCCTCCTGACGATCCAGCCCGAACTGGCGCTGGTGACGCTGACGGTCATCCCCCTCTCTGCGGTATTCACCTACTGGTACATGCAACTCGCCGAGGAGCGCTACGCCGACATCCGCGAGTCGGTCGGCGACCTCAACTCGCGCCTGGAGAACAACCTCAACGGCATCCAGGTCATCAAGGCCTCGAACACCGAGGACTACGAGGACCAGCGCGTCGAGGACCACTCCTACCGCTACTTCCGGCTGGACTGGCTCGCGCTCCGGCTCAACTTCGTCTACCGGCCCGGCCTGCGGGTACTGACGTCGCTGGCGTTCATCGCGACGTTCATCGTCGGCGGCGTCTGGATCCTGAACGGGCCGCCTGGGCCCTTCACGACCGAACTCACCGCCGGGACGCTCGTCACGTTCCTCCTGCTGACCCAGCGGCTGGTCAACCCGCTCGCTCAGATGGCCAACATCATGGAGCGCTACGAGGACGCCAAGGCCTCGACCAAGCGCATCCTCGGGCTGATGACCCTGCCCGTCCACATCAAGGACGCTCCCGACGCCATCGACATGGAGAACGTCGAGGGCCACGTCGAGTACGACGACGTCACGTTCTCCTACGGCGGCGACGAGACCGTTCTCGAAAACGTCGACTTCGAGGTCGAACCCGGCCAGACCGTGGGCCTCGTCGGCCCGACTGGTGCGGGGAAGACGACGATCATCAAACTGCTCCTGCGACTCTACGACGTGAACGAGGGCGCCGTGAAAGTCGACGGTCACGACGTCCGTGACGTCACCCTCTCCAGTCTCCGGGGATCGATGGGGTACGTCGGCCAGGACAACTTCCTGTTCGACGGTACTATCGAGGAGAACATCAAGTACGGCAAGTTCGACGCCACCCACGAGGAGGTCGTCGAGGCGGCGAAACTCGCGGAGGCCCACGACTTCATCACGAACCTCTCGGACGGCTACGACCAGGACATCGGCGAGCGCGGCGTCAAACTCTCGGGGGGCCAGCGCCAGCGCGTCGCCATCGCCCGCACCATCCTCCAGCACCCGGCGATCATGGTCTTCGACGAGGCGACTTCCGCCGTCGACACCGAGACGGAGATGCTCATCCAGCGCTCTATCGACGAACTCGCGGCCGACCGGACGGCCTTCATCATCGCCCACCGCCTCTCCACTGTCCGGGACGCCGACGTCATCCTCGTCATCGAGGACGGCGAGATCGTCGAGCGGGGCACTCACGACGAACTGCTCACCGCCGACGGCCTCTACGCCAACCTCTGGCGGGTGCAAGCGGGTGAGATCGAGAAGTTGCCCGACGAGTTCGTCGAACAGGCCAGCGAACGCGTCGCCCAGCAGGCCGCCGACGCCGCCGAAGACGACTAGGTGCTGGGACTGGATCCGAATGTTCGGTACAGGCTACAGCGGTCACAATCGGAATTGATGGACCGGTAGAAAGACCACAAAGCGTATACAGGACAACGGTCCTTTTTCTCTTCATGTCCCTGATAGCCTCGTTCCGCGAGGAACCGTCCCTCCGTCGGCCGGGAATCGTCCTCCTTGGCCTGCTGGCCACGATCTTGATCGGTGAGCGACTGCTCGCGATGGCTTTCGCTGGCGTTCGCCAGGGATCTTCGGGATTCCCGGTGTGGCTTCCTGAACTGGGATCGATCGGTGAGACGATCGTATTCTACAGCATGCTGTTCGATATCCTGAAATTCATCGTACTCCCCGCGGGACTCCTGTGGCTCGCCTACCAGTACGGCCGTTTTTCGGCCAATACCTGAGCAGTAGCCCGCGAACAGCTAGCTCCGATTCCAACGCGATCCCTTTTGCGTTTCCGGAGCGAGCACCCGCCCATGATCACGCTCGCATCGGACTTCGGGAGCCCGTATCCCGCCGCGATGAAAGGAGTGATCGCCTCCAGGACAGACGCCCGTATCGAGGACGTCGCCCACGACTTCCCGAGACAGGACGTCCGTTCGGCCGCCTTCTGGCTACGCGAGGTGGTTCCCTACTTCCCACCGGCGACCCACTGCGTCGTCGTCGATCCGGGTGTCGGCACGGAGCGCGCGGCGCTCGTCATCGAAGCGGCCGAGCACCTGCTGGTCGCGCCCGACAATGGCGTCGTGGTTCCGGTCGCTCGCGAACTGGCAGCGCAGCAAAACGGCGACGAGAATGACTTCAGCGTCTGGGAGTACGAGTACGCGGACGACGCGACGGCGAGTAACACCTTCCACGGACGGGACGTCTTCGCACCCGCCGCCGCGGCAGTCCACGACGCCGATTCGGTGGGTGACGTCGACCGCTGTGTCCTGACCGACGAGTGGGTCGACCTGCACTTTCCCGAACCGGAGATCGGAGACGACCGTGCAGTCGGTGAGATCCTCGTCGTCGACGACTTCGGGAACGCCGTCACGAACGTTCCTGGGGAGGTGGTGGCAGGGCTGTCGGAGGTGGCGGTCAACGACGAAACCGCCCCAGTTCGCGACGCCTACGCCGAACTCGCGGCCGGCGAGCGACTCGTCACCGTCGGTAGTCACGGCAACGTCGAACTCGCGGTGAATCGAGGACGGGGCGACGAGGCGTTCGGCGTGGGGGTCGGCGACAAGGTCGAATTGAGACTGTAGGGGGCGGGGTTTCACCGGCTCGTCACACCCACGGGTCCAGTTCCTCGATCCCCCCGAACGCCGCTCGACTCGGGTAGGCGCCGACAATCGACAGTAGTCCGGAGGCGATGTCGTAGGCAGCCATCGTGTCGTCGTACAGTAATACGACTCCGTCGTGATCGTCCCGATCCAGGTCACTGAAATCGGTCACGTCGCTCGTCACGACCACGAGTCCGTGTTCGACGGCGTAAGGTAACACGTCCCTCTCGTCGTCGGCGCCTTGCCAGAGGACTTCCGGGACGTATTCGGCGATGATACCTTCCTCGTCGAGGAACGTCGCCGTCTGCGGGTCGATGTTTTCGTCGAGGAGAAACCGCCAATCACTCATCCCTCGTCGCTCATCGTCTGCGGGTCGACGCCTTCGGGTCGGTCGATCCGCTCGCGGACAGATTCGATGGCATCGCGACGTTCGTCTTCGACCGACCGCATCTCAGCCGGGTGGTCGTGATAGTACGCCAGCGCGTGGTAGACGTCGGCGATGTCGAGGTTGTACCGGTCGGCGACCGTCTGTGGATCTTCGTCTTCTCCTTCGACGAGCGCGTACACCTGCCGGACGCTGATCCGTCGCCCGCTGATGTGCGGTTCGCTCATCCGGTCGTGAGCGATCCGACGACTATCGTGCTCGGCCATGGGAGACTGTTCTGCCTTCTCGGGTAAAAGGATACGGCCGGGGACCGATTCGTCACCGTCTGAACTCGGTAGTGACTCACGGCGAAAGGTTGACGCCGCTATCGCTACCACTGGGTGACGTGCTCTCCACCCTCCGCGCCGGCGCGCGGGTTGCCGCGACCCGTCCGCAAGTCGTCGGCCTCGTCGCCCTGGCCACCCTCGGCGAAACGTTCCTCCGTGTCGCAGTCGGTCTCGTCCATCCCGTGTACTCGGTGTTGATTCCACCCGTCGTCGCCGTGCCACTGCTCGGGGCTGGGCTCCCGTCAGTCGGTGCGGCTGTCTCGGCCGACGGCAATTCCGCGGCGGTCGACCTCGACCCAGTCTCGACGCTCCGCGAACGCGCTGGCGGGTTGCTCGCAGTCGCCGTCGTCGGCCACGCCGTCGCACTCCTCGCCGGGGCCGGACTCTTCCTCGTCGTCGATACCGCGGTCCGCTATATCCTCTACTGGCTGGGATACGGCCCGCTCTCGATGGCTGTCGTCCTCGGCGTGCCTCTCCCCGGTGTGGGAGCCGGGACAATCGTCGCCTGGGGACTGCTCGTGCCCGCGGCGGGACGCGTCGCGTCGGGTGCCGGCCGGCGCTCGGCCGTTCGCGCGCCCCTCACCGCGGCGACCGCACCACTGTCGACCGGTGGCGTCCTCGCCGCGCACATTCTCGTCGGCGTCCTCGCGGGAATCACGGGGATCGCCGGATTCGTCGCCGTCGGTCCAGGGGTGCGAGGCCCCTCCCCGGCGATGATCGCCGGCGTGGCCGGCGCCGGACTCGTGCTCGTCCTGGCAGTCTGCTATCCCGCGGTCGCCGCACTCGCGGACAGACGGCGGTCAGACGCCGAACTCCCGGTCCAGCGGGTCGCAATCGCGGTCGTCCTCTGCGTGGCACTCGTCGCCGGCGCGAGTGCGGTCCGCGTGACCGAGACGCGACCGACCGGTGGGGCGGAGCCGGTCCCGATCGACCCGTCCGCGGCCTACGCGACAGCTGTTGGGAACACAGAGTCGACGAATCACGTCTTGACCCACTCTCGGAACGACGGGGAAGCCAGCGTGACCTGGACCGTCGACCGCGCGGACCGCCAGTACCGGCAGACGAGCGACTTCGGCGGCGACGGCACCACCGTCTACGCCGACCCGGGCGCCATCTACGCGACGAGAGGCGGCGAAGCGGGCACGCTGAACTGGCGAACAGCACCGTTCGACCTCGCCGAGCGCCGGTCCGGTGGCTGGACCGCCGTCGCCTATCCGGCCTACTGGCGCCTCGCGGGCCAGAGCTACGTCCTCGACCGCGGAGGTTTCGGACTGCCCGAGACCGGGACCGGTGAGTGGGAGACCGTCGACGAGGGCGACGGGACGCGAACGCTCGCGCTCACCGACGGCGACGCCGTCTTCGCGGCGCTGTTCGACACCCGACCCGAGAGCATCGACTACGAAAACGCGGAGATACAGATGCGGGTCGACACCGACCGCGGTGTGGTCGAGGGCGGGCGTGCCAGCCTGAACGCGACGACGCCCGAGCGGAACGTCTCGTTCGACGCCCGGTACGAGGTCCTGACCGGTCGCGACGTCGAGACGCCCAGCCCGCCGGGACCGCGGACACCCAGCGAGTGGGTCTGGAAACTGTTCGCGTACTGATCGTCATCCCTGCTCGTCGGACAGAACTACAGATCCAGAACTTCGACGTCCATCAACTGATGAATCGGGGTCTTGTCGAAGTCGTTCTTGTTCGCCGTCACGAAGGTCGCTCCCGCCTGTCGAGCGGTTGCCGCGGCGAGAAGGTCAGCCAGATCCAGGCTCGTCTCCGCGGTAGCGAGCTGCGCTCGCATATTCGCCGCTTCGACGGCAACGTCGTCGTCGAGGGTGAGAACCTCGTCGATCAGTTCGTCTGCCTGGCCTCGTCTCGTGCGGATCGTGGCGTGGCTATCGTACAGCTGGAGCCACTCGAAGAGGACGATTGCCGGCAATCCCCACGGTTCCTCGTGATGCTCGACCAGGTACCTCACGACATTTCGATCGGGCGGTTCGTTAGTGTACTTCCGGAAGACGTCGTTGTCGAGACACAGCATCGGTTACCGATTGCTTCGTTCTTCGAGCGACTCGTTGAGTTCCTCACGAGCTTCTCTCATCCCCTCGACGACCCCTTCGCCGCCGAAGCCGGCCATCTCCCGGACGTCCTCGGCTGTCCGGCTCACAGCCAGTCTATCGAGTAGCTCGTCGAACGTCTCGTCGTCTCGCTTCACCGCCTCTAGCTTCCGTTTCGTCTCCTCCGAGATGCGGATAGACGTGCTCATGCTGCATACGATGTATTCGAGAGGGGAATGTGTTTCGGCGAGCTACCGTCGACTCACTTCCCCTCGAACTCGGGCTCGCGGTCCTGTTGGAAGGCGGCGAGTCCCTCCCAGACGTCGTCGGTCGTGAAGAGGTGACCGAAGGAGGAGGCTTCGAGTTCCAGGCCGGCGTCGATGTCGTCGCGACCGGCGAGCATCGCGCGCTTGGTGAGTTTCTGGGCGATGGGCGGGCCCGCGGCGAGGTCGCGGGCGAGTTCCCACTTGCGGTCGTCGTACTCGTCGGGTCCGACGACCTCGGTCAGGAAGCCGTAGTCGTACATCGTCTCCGCGTTGTAGTCGTTTTTCGCGGTGAAGATGATCTCCTTGGCTCGGCCTTCACCGACGATACGCGGGAGTCGCTGAGTGCCGCCCCAGCCGGGCATCAGGCCGAGATTGTGCTCGGGCTGGCCGAACTGGCCGGCCTCGCTGGCGATGCGCAGGTCCGCACACGCCGCCAGTTCCATCCCGCCGCCGAGACAGTAGCCGTCGATCGCGGCGAGGACTGGCATCCCGAGTTCTTCGAGCCCGCCGAACACCTGTTGACCGTGTCGGGTCATTTCGGTCGCATCGATGGGGCCGCTGGGCGCTGCAGTCGCGGCGTCGAAGCCCGCCGAGAACGCGCGGTCGCCGGCGCCCTCTAGCAACACTGTACGGACCTCGTCGTCTGCCTCGAGGGCGTCGAGCGCGGCCTCCAGTTCGTCCAGCATCTGCGGCGTGATGGTGTTCATCCGCGTCGGCCGGTCGAGTTCGATGTGTCCGACTGCACCGTCGACTTCGACGGCGATCTGTTCGTAGCTCGTCTCGCCGCTCTCGTCGGTCTCGTCGTCGTAGAACCCGCCGGCCTCGGCAGCGTCGCGGAGCCCCTCGGAGACTTCGTAGCGGGGTTCGCCGGTCTCCTCGTGGCGGGTTTCGAGCGTCTCGACGAGGGAGTCGAGGCCGTAGTCGTCTGCGACGATGCCCGGACCTTCGGGGTGGCCCGTCCCGAGCTCCATGGCCTGGTCGATATCGTCCACGGGCGCGACGTCGTCGCCGACGAGCTTGCCGACTTCGTTGGCCATCATCGCGACAAGTCGCGTCGCGACGTCCTCGCGTCCCTCGTCGGCCGGAATCTCGACACCGCCGTCCTCGTAGTCGTAAAAGCCCTTGCCGGTCTTCTTGCCGAGTTCCTCTGTTTCGACTTTCTCGACGAGCAGCGGGCAGGGCTCGTAGGCCTCGCCGAGGACGTCGTTGAGGTACTCGAGGACGTGCAGCGTGACGTCGTGGCCGACCTGGTCGGCGAGTTCGAACGCCCCCATCGGGTGGCCCATGTCGAACTGCGTGGTCGAGTCGATCTCGGCGACGGTGGCCTCGTCCTCGTGGACCATCCAGCAGGCCTCGTTGAGCAGCGGGACCAGCACTCGATTGACGATGAATCCGGGGGAGTCCTTCCGGACGCGAACGGGCGTCTTCTCGAAGTCCTCGGCCAGCGCCTCGACGGTGTCCAGCGTCTCGTCGCTGGAGTGGGCACCCGAGATGACCTCGACCAGCGCCATCCGCACGGGCGGGTTGAAGAAGTGCATCCCGCAGAACTGCTCGGGGCGTTCGGTCACTTCCGAGAGTTCGGTCACGGAGAGACTGGAGGTGTTGGTCGCGAAGATGGCGTGGTCGGGCGCGTACTCTTCCAGTTCCCCGTAGACGTCTTTCTTGATCTCCATCTGCTCGGGGACGGCCTCGATGACGACGTCAGCATCGCTCGCGGCCGCCTCGAAGTCGACCAGCGGGGTGATCCGGTCGAGGCTGGCGTCGGCTTCGTCCTCGCTGATCTGGCCTTTCTCGGCGAGTTTGCCCAGCGACCACTCGATCTGGTCGTACCCGTTCTCGACGAACTCGTCTTTGATGTCGCGCATGTTCACGTCGTACCCCGCCAGCGCCGCGACCTCGGCGATCCCGTGGCCCATGTTGCCGGCGCCGAGCACCGCTATCGTGTCGATGTCGTCGATGTCCATGACGTCCGTAACGTGGCTCGGCTTTCGTTTCAAGGTTTCTCTCGACCGAAAACTCCCAACCAGTTGTCGATCGTGTCCGAAACCCTATATTCGTGGCACGACAACACGGGACACATGGACTTCGCACTCTCCGACGAGCAGAAACAGGTCCGCGACGAGGTCCGGCGATTCGCCGAAAACGAGATCGAGCCCGTCGCCTCCGAGTACGACCGGGAGGAGAAGTTCCCCCACGAGGTCATGGACGAGGCCGCGGAGCTGGGGTTCGTCGGCTCGAACGTCCCGATGGAGTACGGCGGCATCGGCTACGACTACCTGACGAACGTCATCATCGTCGAAGAACTGTTCGCGGCCGACCCCGGCATCGGGCTGTGTATCTCCTCGGCGGCTTTCGGCGCCGACGCGCTCGTCGAGTTCGGCAGCGAGGAGCAAAAGGAGGAGTACCTCGAACCGGTGGCGACCGGCGACGCGATCATGGGGTCGGCCATCAGCGAACCCGACGTCGGGTCGGACGTCTCCTCGGTCTCCACGTCCGCCGAGAAAGACGGCGACGAGTGGGTGATAAACGGCAACAAGATGTGGATCACCAACGGATCGGTGGGTGACTTCTTCATCGTCCTCTGTGAGACCGACCCAGGCGCCGAGGGCCGGTACAACGGCTTCTCGCAGATAATTATCGAGAGCGACAGGGACGGTTTCGAGGCCGAGAAGATCACGGGGAAACTCGGCATTCGCGCCTCCGATACGGCAGAGTTGCTCTTTGACGACGTCCGCGTCCCGGAAGAGAACCTCGTCGGCACCCGCGGCGCGGGTTTCCTGCAACTCATGCAGTTTTTCGACGAGACCCGCACGGCCGTCGCGGCCCAGGGTGTCGGTATCGCCCGCGGTGCGGCGGAGCGCGCGCTCGACTACGCCCAGGAGCGCGAGCAGTTCGGCCGCCCCATCAGCGAATTCCAGGCCATCCAGCACAAGCTCGCGGACATGTACACGAAAACCGAGGCGGCCCGCCAGTTGACCTACAAGTCGGCCTGGAGCGTCGACTACGCGGACGACCAGCTCACCCAGCTCGCGTCGATGGCCAAGGAGTACGCCTCCCGCGTTGCAGTGGACGTCGCCGACGAGGCCGTCCAGATCCACGGCGGCGCCGGCTACGTGAACGACTTCGACGTCGAGCGGTTCTACCGCGACGCCAAGATAACGCAGATCTACGAGGGCACCACCGAGATCCAGAAGAACATCATCGCCCGCGAACTGCTCGGCAAAGGAATGGTCTGAGTCGACGCCAGCAGACACAACCGCTGGATCTCCTGCTTCCTCGGCCGCTATCGCGACGGCTATCCTCCCAACCGCCGTGGCGAATACTGTCGGATCATCCGCCACGGTGCGCGCCGTCGAGCGTGCCCGAACCCCGTGAGGGCCGCGAGACGAAGTCGCGCGAGGGACGAGCACCGCAGCGAGCGCAGCGAAGCGAGGCGCGCAAGAGGTTGGGGAGGTATGAGGCCGTCGCGGTGCCGTGCGGGGCGGAGTGGTGCTGTCCGGGTGCGGATGCGGTCCCTGGTGGACTGAAAGGGCGAGGCGTGCTCGCGACGCAGTGTAGTCGCCTGCGCGGGCCCTATCCGCGCGAGTGCTGTGCGGTGCGGGTGTCCGAGCGCGGATATCCCGCGCAGCGACCGCGAGCGCGCCGAGGGCTTTCAACGCACATTGTCAAGTGCGGTTACGTCTCCTGCCACACCTAGCGAGCGTGTCGAGGGCTTTCAACGCACATTGTCGAGTGCGGATACGCCTCCTCTACGGTTCAACGCACATTGTCGAGTGCGGATACGCCTCCTCTCACGGCTAGCGATCAGGGTCTCTGAAAACCGACGATGAGACCGACAAGAGCGGTAGTTTTACCAGAAGAGTGTCGGAAATGTCGGTGTGACTAACACCTGGTACCGGCTCGGCTTACTCACAGTAGTTTTCGGCGGGTTCGTGTTCACTGCAGGAGGGGATCTCTTCCCGATCGGTGGATCTATCATGGTGCTCGGATTTTGCATCGCGGTCGGTGGTGAGATGCTGGCGAGAAGCAACGAGTCGACGAGACACGAGTAAACGGTTCTACGACACACTCACACGTAGCGAACGCCTTTCAGAAACGCTCGCAGTGACGTCTCGTCGGCGAGAACAGCGATCACCACCGAACCACCTCACGAGATGTCCAGAGACAGTCCATCCTGTGCGAACCGCGCGTCACCGTCCCAGTGCTCGCCGATGGAGTCGAGCATCTCCTCGTGGCGGCCGTCGGTGTGTGGATACAGATGGGTCAGATACACCCGGCCGACTTCCCCCTCAGCCTCGGCCAGCACCCGCCCGAGCGCCGCGGGCGTGGGGTGGTTCGAGACGTCGACGTCGTCGGGGAACGAGCAGTCGTGGACGAGGACCGCGGCGCCGTCGGCGAACTCGACGAGGTCGGTGAACGCCTCCGTATCGCCGCTGAAGACGACCGGGCCGTCCTTCGGGTTCCCGTTCCCGGTCGTGTCTCCGTCCCCGTCTCCGTCGCCGAACCGATAGGCGAGACAGCGCATCGAGTGACGGGTTTCCATCGCAGAGACGTCGAATCCCGCCAGCGAGAACGAGCCGACGTCCACCTCGCGGATAGTGAGGTCGAGCCTGTCCTGCATGTACTCGTGGACGTCGAACAGCCCGTCGAGCAGGTCCCGCGTACCGGCGGGG